>Ga0126342_10021817_pt1 | contig 10639 bp, 11 predicted proteins | sample Cyp1metagenome_FD_92528 | JGI IMG/M metagenome (GOLD analysis project Ga0126342, IMG submission 92528) | Coral microbial communities from Lord Howe Island, Old Settlement Bay, Australia - Cyphastrea 1 metagenome | ecosystem: Host-associated > Invertebrates > Cnidaria > Coral ...
GAACATATGCCAGAAGATATGCCAGATAGAATGCCAGATAGAATGCCAGAAGATATGTCAGATAGAATGCCAGAAGATTTGCCAGTAAGAAAATGTATAAATGTCATGGTGGGGATCATTCGATGTGAAGTAATTTTCTGTAACATGCTGTAAGTATTCCCTGAACCAATCCCAGTGAGTTTTGTGTTTCCAATTCCTTACAAATAGGGGATTCAATTCCGTCAACCGTTGCGTCATGGAAAAAATATAGCTGATATTGTGCATATCTTCGCCGGTTTGGGATCCATAAGTTTTATACGGACTGCCATCCAGTATATACCCATGTCAATGCGTGTTTTTTTTGTCCGAAAAAACAGGTCTAATGGCAGTCACAGCCACAGATTTCTGGGTCTAATGGTAGTCACACCAAGTGTCGGGTCCTCCTGCATCTGGTGTTTCACCTGCAATTTCCAGAGCCGGCCCCAGGACACCATTTTGGCGGTGTTGCTGACATGTTTGAGGGCTGGCTTTGCAGCTGCGGGTCCACCTGTTTGGATGAGCCTGGCGGCTAGCAAGTGGTTCGTAAGAATTAAATTAGACGAATATGACAAGGTGGATAATGTAGCGATGTTCAAAGCACCCTTGTATGTCACACAGGTGAAGTTGTTGGCTGGACGGCTGGACATTGCTTCAACAATGCTGCCATGTTTGAAGAAGGATTCCCATTTTTAGGGGGGTCGGGGTTTGGACATGTTTGGACTGTTTGGACATATATTTATTCCCACTCTTTGTTACATTCATCTTTCATCCATTTCAGGATCCTTCATCAACCAAATATGGGATGAAATGGTCAATAGTATACCAGGTACAGTCCCTAGACAGGTAAGCTGGTTCATAACTAGCTAACTAAAGGGTTCTTGTTGGAGATATCTACACTTGGTTACATAGATGAACAGTAAAGCAGCTCATCATTCGGGGGCTCAACAAAGTGATTATATAACCTAATGTTGAATCAACTAACAAAATAAGATAAAATATGCAGATTCAGCAAATATGTCTGCAGCTCGATGCGTTTATGAGATACAATTACTGCAGTTGGTGGTTTCAGATATTTTTTTATTTTCCGTAATAATTATATGGGATAATCATTCCCATTGACTAATAGTTTTACCTAAAATGAATTCAATGAAAAAAAATAAGAATATACAACAGTAATCAAATAATTTTCAAGATGGTTAAAACCACCACCAGATTAATATACTATATATATATACGTGTATAGTAAGACCCGGGAGGGAAAGACGAGTAAGTAATTTATCACTATTTCAGGAGGGTCGTGCTCCAACTGTTCTATCCTTTTTGGGTGGCCTATCAGCAGAAATACCACCAGAAATACCTAGACCCTCCAAATACCACCAGAAAATGGCAAAGGTACTAAGATGATGGGGTAAAACACCATTTCCAAGGGTACTTGGAGGGTCTATAGAGGGTCTATATACCCCTATGGATCCAAACACTACCTGAGTACGGCTAACCGGCTAGTCATCATACCCCAGTCACACTTCCTGAGGTACGGCTGGATCCCTATATTGTACATGATCTGGATTATATACCAACGATAAAACATGATAAAACTACCCATAGCCAGGTGGACCTGGGTTGCGGCAGTGGCCTCTCAACCCTCAGTGCGCTGAACGCCGCGAACGGCCTGGGCGTCATCGGGCTGGACCTGTCGTCCGAGATGCTGCGCGCGGAGGAGTGGAAGGAGGTGCGGCAACTCGGGCTGAAGGGTTCAGTTTTTGCCATCGAAGCAACAGGGGGATGATCCAAGGAAATGTACGGAAATTGTGGAATTTTACGTTATTGTGTTATATTTTGTTCGGAAAAATGATGGTTTGACCTGCCAGAATTTGTTATTTCACTGGGAAAAATGATGGCACAAATGGTGGTTTTATTAGCAACATGCTGGGTATGACGGTATAATTATATATGAACATAGGCGGCGGTGATTTTTGTTTGGTCCAAAATCGAATTTTAACTCACACAGAATCCGGTGATTTTATCGGCAAAAACCATGGGGATTTTCGGAAAGACCACTATACTGAAAAGTCTGAAAATGGAGTGCCTGAAATTTCGTGGTTGCTCCCTCTTCACATGGCACTGTCAAGGTATTTTTCCATGTTGAGTCGGTGCTCCCAAAAAAAAAACGGGCAGTTTTCAGCTGCTTGACCATCCAAAGATCCACAGAATTGCTGGATTTAAGCACAAACTAAAGCTGGATTTAAGCATGACACATTGGAAGTGAACCATCATACCGAAATGATCCAAAATGATCCGAAATGAAAAATGGCCCATGTTGGAACATCGCACGGTTGTTCAGCATAACGTGATTGTGAGATGGGTCAAAACTACAGATTGGTGCGAATCTCAATGATAATGACAGGATTTTGAAGTGGTCCATGGAAGATTCCAAATTTCAATGTAAAAATAAGCTATACCACATTTACGAGAGTCACAAATGCCTTATAAGTCAAACTTGGGAGGACAATGGGTGGTTTAGCCGTGTTTCAAACAATTGAATATATTTGAGGCTTTCCATAAATGGGAGTATCCCTAAATCGTCCATTTCAAATCATTTTAGATTAGGATTCTCCATGAAAGCAACCATCCAGCTATTGGGGTACCCCCATTTATGGAAACCCTGATGTTTAATACATTTCTGATTGGTGGTTTGGAATATGAATTTTATTTTTCCATATAGGAATAATGATCCCAACTGACTAAAAATTATGTGGAGGGTGCTAGGTGTACAAAGTTGGTGTAGGAAGCATGCCAAGCTGGCTTCTTGCATCGCCATTCGAGATTTTGGCAGGTAACGGGAAAGTGGAAAACTGACTTTCATATTTTTCTGAGGGGTGGCTCAACCACCAATCAATGGGAATTTCAGGATCCTAAAATGGAGGTGCTGGCGGGGATATTCCCTTACATAGGCCTGAAAAATAGGCCTTATATATGGTAGATACATGTAGATACCTCCAATAAATCGGTTCCTGAAATGGCCATTGATACTCTATATATTTAGTATATAATATTATATACTAAATATATATATATATATATTATATATAATATTATATACTAAATATATATATATATATTATATATTATATTATATATCTTATATTTTATATTATATTATATATATTTGAATAGCTCCTGTGGGTCCATGGCTAGGCGAATCCGCGGCGACCTCTGGCGGGCGAGCGACTGCGGGCAGATTTGGCGCAGCCGCTGCCCTTCAGAAGCTCCGGCCTGGTCCGGCCTCGATGTTTGTTGTCCCATAGAGTTATGGTCGTTATAACCCTTAATAGTTATAAATGGGATTATTTTAGTTATAAATGGGATTATTTCATGACATATGACCCCAGTTATAGGAGTTATTATCCCATTTATAAATGTTGAGGGACGTAACTGTATGGGTACAAGGTGGAACCCTCATGAATAATCCATTCACATCCATTAACTATAGACTATATATATATGTATATAATACCACTGACATCCATTAACATCCATCAACATCCATGAACATCCATTAGCATCCGTTAACTATAATACTTATATATACATATATATATAGAGAGAGAGAGACTATAGACGGGATAGTAAACGATTTTGCCCACCTTTCGTTGAGATCGGATCGGATCGGATCACCCGCAATCCAAGTGTGAACACAACGAAATTAGAATCCATATGATCTATTCATTAAAGGACCAGATAACCCAACATGTCAATTTCTTCCAATAAACACAAAACAGTGTGAAGATGGGAATTATATTTGAAATCTCCATAAAAAGATAGACTTTCATTCAAGTCACTGGACATATAATTTTGGATATTTGTTTGATATGTTTTTTTTTTCCGAACAGTTGGGCGCCCAGGAGATCACATCTTCGATCTGTGCTACAGCGTTTCAGCCGTTCATTACTTGGCCTCCGATTCCCTGACCCAGTCGGCGGCTCGGCGGATCGGTCAACTGACCAGCAGCGTCAAGCGGATCTTGAGACCCAAGGGGAGGCCGTGTACGCTGCAGGCCTATATGAAACTTGGCCGTGAAATGATGCAGGTTGGATGGACAGGTAAGTTTTACTATGTTGTATTGTATTTTGTGTATCTCGGTTTGTTGAACCTGTGAGTTTTTTTTAATGGTATGTATATATATATATATATATACATGTGTGTGTGTGTTTATGGCTGTGTTTCTACTATGGTCCATGGTTTATTGTCTTTTTTGGGGATATTATAGTTCAAAGTATTAATGTCAATAGTCAATAGTCACTCATGTCAATGGTCACATTGTCCTTTTTCAATGAAAAATCCATTGATTACTGTAACTTATCCCTAGTCTTCCAGTTACCTGTATATCCGGACCCGGCTGGTTACCAGCATCCAGGTAAGCAAGATTGGCAAATCCTCCATACCGCAGCAACCTTTCTGGCGTATGGGGAAAGGAGGAATCCTTTTCCCACACCCCGAACGCAACATCATCCGCAAGATATTTTACGTGCGCCGTTACTCAAAAAGAAGGCATTTGCAAAGGACCGTCACAGAAACTATAGAAACAATTTCCGGAGTTTTCCGACTAACTTGCTGAAATCTAGAGGAATCACCCGTTTTTACGCAGATGTACGCATCGAAGCAAACGTAGATTCGGTGGCAGCTTCAACCCATCAAATATCATGCTGAACCGTCCTGCGTAACCTAGTCGACAAAACAAATAGAATATATATTGGAGGAAGTTTTGCAGGTAGGCCATGTATCAAAACATGAGGAAAATCACAAGAACCATTCAAAATATTGTAAAACTGTACGAGAAGTAATGGCCATTGAACATCTCACTGTGTGTTATCTACAGGAACCGTGATAGGAACCGCAAGTGGAGATTCTGGTTCCTCGCCACAACTGTAGTTCCAATGGTTCCAGGAACTGAGGCCTGGTTACCTATTATATGATAACTAGGAAGCCTTGGGCATTATTTTCCCCAAAACATGCATGCTTTGAGACTGACCAACGATTTCGTAGATCTCTGGTTGGTGGTTTGGAACATGGCTTTTATTTTCCATTTCATATATGGGATGTCATCCTTCCCATTGACGAACTCCATCATTTTTCAAGATGGTTAAAACATGTTAAAACCACCAACCAGTAAACTATGGAAAGATCCACCAGTTTCAATACCCAGATGCTCCATGTATAGTATATTTACCTACATTTGGCTCATTTATGGGGTAAATGTTGGTAAATATTCCAGCACCATGGTTCGCATATGGGATAGGTAAATCCACTTTTTCGACTGGGCCATGGCTTCAATAGCGACTCCATGGCGTCGCTCAGGACCCGCGAGTCCAATGCCGTGGAGACCTTTCGGCAAGTGGCGCTGCGCGATGGATGGGACATCTGTGAACTCGTGGCGCCTCGGCAGAGGGTTGGGGACCATGGGGGGCCAACGTGGCGGGCCGGAGAATCCCCGAAGTCAACCATCCCATATCCCATGACGGATCCATGGTGCTGCCATATATGGTAACATGGATCCCATCAATATACCCCCAATGTTAGCATATATACCATACATGGATCCTATGGGTATGCTCAATGTATGGTATATTTACCTACAAAACTGTGTGTTTTTTGGTACAAATGTTGGCCAATATTCCAGCACCATGGAGCATATGGGCATGGGAAACATGGGGAAATAATCGGAAGAAGTGCGAAATCCAGGAAATCCCAGAAATCCATGGTTTAGTTGGGAAAGTCATCGAAGTATACTGGACTTCCAGTGTTTGATGACACCGGAGGGTGTGGATACACCGATATGAGAGTTATGTTAAGGCAGTTGAGGTGATCATATGCGTTATCACTCAGCTTGTTTTCCAGCAATATGAAGTACTATACTTAACGGTTGTTAACATGACGACCATTGTAGAATGATGACCTCAGGGATTCGGGAAATCTACCAGATGTTCGTGGTCCGAAGGATTCCGGGCCGGCCCGGTTGGTTGATGAGTGCTGGGATTTGTTCACCAGATGAGAAACTATTTGGGGGGATCCCCTGTTGGTGGATGATTATATAGAATATATATTAATATATATATATGGGATTATACTGACATATTATATATATAAATGGGATTATACCGACATATACTAACCAATATGTTTGGGATGAGGAAATCCCTATGAATGAATCAGTATGTGACGACACAAGGTTTTGATCACTGCTGTTCGGTTTAGTGATCTGAAAGCCACGATCTTTTGAGACAAATTGTAGTAAAAATGTGAATTTTACCATCAAAGACTCGGAAGCATGGGAACATAGTGGGATATACATGGATATACAATATGAATCAAGATAACATGCAGGTCCCAGCTAATGTGTTTTCCAAAAAAACCCTTTGGGTCTATGCGCAGGACGAATCTTGACCATTTTTACACCTCTGAACACAGATGTGTGGAAGTGTTTGATGTGACACTTGAATTATATTGTTATAATTCGTGATATGTAATATGCTGTTTTATTTTGTAATAATATGGTGTGATCCAATCTTATCCGCAGGTGTGATGTGATCAGTTCACCGAAGCTTCGCAATTTCTGAGGTTGATCAATCCCATGGGAAGGCGGAACGCAACTTGGCAGCGGCTTGTGCTCAGACCTATCAGATATGCAACCCCAATTTCATGCGGTAAAATAGATTACCTATCTCAGAGGTAACTGGAATTTAAGGGTATGTTGGAGTGAAGAAACTCATGTTGATCTTGAGCAATATCCAACTTCCCCGGCCGAACGGGGTCTGATCAACTGTTCCATACACTTCAAAATGTATCCAACAGTAGATATGGAGAATGTAAAGAAAGTGGAGATGAACTATAGTAATTGGTTATGTTTGTTTTTCGTGTGTGGATTGAAGCCATTGTCCAGTGCCAGATGCATGTCCTCTGGTAGCTCTGAGAACCAGGGCCGTCCAATGATGTCTGGTTTTGAACCCATCGAACTGTAGATATGTCCACCACAAACCCATTTGTTAGGCTAGTTCTAAGCCAACTTACCTATCGAGTCAGTAAGTGTTTAGTAACTTTATGGAAGGAAGTTTAGAAGTCAAACTTCCGACAATATGGACAGATGGAAAAGCAGAGGTGAGAAGAGTCAGAGAAGAGAAGAGCAGAAGAGAGAAGATCAGAGAAGAGAAAGAGTCAGAAGAAAGAAGGTGCAGGTGCGCGAAAAGGTAGAAAAGTCGAGAAACACTGTGTTTTTCCAATGATTTGTGGCTCTGGAGGGGCACGCGTTGTGGCGCGAAGCACATTTCCAATTCAAAATGCATAAAACACCTCAGTATCGGACCACTTTTGGAAGTTGACATGTCGAACAAGTGCACGCCGTTGTGACGCGAAGCACGTTTGGAAGTCAAAATTCAGATGTGAAAAAAGTGCCCGCCGTTGCAGCGGGAAGCACATTTCCAAGTCAAAATTGTAAAAGCACCATGCTCGGATGACTTTTGAATACTTTTGAAGGTTCAGATGTGGTTTTGCGTGGCAGGGGCGAGGGATTCTGCACCTTGCCAAAAGTGAGCGAAACGTGAGGGTTTTGTGGCATGTCCAAAAACGATGGCAGGCGTGGCGCATTTGCAATGGATCTGCAAAGGTGCATGTCGCGTGGCAGGCGCAGTACACGAGACATGTTCATCAGAGATGTTTGGAGGTCAGGCCGCTAATTTCCTGAGACGGGTTGCATTTTGGAGCATGCGATCTTCAGGCTCCCTCCTCCCAGCAGCTCCATCTGAGCTATTAAAAATACCCATTATCGGGGAAAATGAACTATCCCATATTAGGGAAACCATGGAAAAACCTATCAACCTTAAGTATCCTCAAGTAGTATTTCATGAGATTTCATAATGCTATGGCCCATCTATGGCTCATCTGAGGTGATTTTCTCTATCTTTCCCACGGCCTTACGCCATCCGCGTCACGTCCACCTCGCTGTGCCCTGTACCGCCACTGCAGCGCCACCTGTGCCTTGGCCCTCGAGACTTGGGCCAAGGGCCCGGAAACGTGGCCAGCAACGCGGCGGCCAGGGGCGGCCAGGGCCAGGGGCGGCCGGTCAAGTCGGGAGATGTTCGGAAAATTCCAAGAGACAACCAACAAGAATCCAAGATTGTATGTTATTAATAGTTGTGAATATATATATATACACAAAATAAATCCCTAAGCAAATATCCCCTATATAAAATGAGGGGGGTCATGGTCTGCTATATTTTGTTTTAGAAGCTTCCAGCTGCAGCCACTTTGCTTCCAATGTCAGCAAATTCCAGCTATGGTCTTTCAATGGGTTCGTTCCAGATTTTCAACCCAACGAGAGGTCGCTGACACAAAGTCAGTCGCGCACAACAAAACAAAGAGATCAAAAATAATGGATGGGAAGCAAAACATGATCAAACTGAGCTGCTGCGAAACCTGTTGGGACCAGTCATTTTATAGGCATTTCAGCATTTCAGCGGATAACGCCAAAGTGATTTTTGGGTCAATGCTCCTCAAAATATAGTCCTTTGTTTTTTGGTGCCATTCATTCTATAGGCTGTATAGGCTGTATCTAGTCATTTTATAGTGATAACAAGTTTATCACGTTAAAAGGGCTACCAAGACCCCCTCATGCATGGGAATATGTTTTTCTAGATTGTTGTATTTTAATGTATTTTACATTTTACATTACAGTATATGGTATTAAATGTTATCATCATCATCACCACCGTCACCATCATCAACATCACCATCATCATCGTTGTCATTGTCATCATTGTCATCACCAGTGTCATCATTTTGTCATCATCATCATCATCACCACCACCATCACCATCATCAACATCACCATCATCATCATTGTCATCATTGTCATCATTGTCATCATTGTCATCATCAGTGTCATCATCAGTGTCATCATTTTGTCATCATCATCATCATCATCATCACCATCATCACCATCATCATCATCAGTATCATCATCATCATCACCATCACCATCATCATCATCATCATCATCATCTTCATCATCATCATCATCATTATCATTATCATCATCACCATCATCACCATCATCATCAACAGCAGCAGCGTCATCGTCACCATTTTCATCATCATTATCATTATCATCATCACCATCATCACCATCATCATCAACAGCAGCAGCGTCATCGTCACCATTTTCATCATCATTAACATCATCATCATCATCATCATCGTCATCATCATCATCATCAACATCAACATCTTCATCTCCATCTTCATCTGTATATATCATGATTTTTTTGTGTACAAGAAACACCATATCCTACAGTTATGTCCCTTAACAGTTTTGAATGGGGTTTTAACTCCTATAACTGACGTCATATGTCATTACAGTCCCATTTATAACTATTAAGGGCCAAAACTGTAGAATGTTTCAGGCTTCCCTATGAGTTTCGGTCCCTGAAAGGTACGCCTGGACGGCGCGCACAGAGCTTGGCTGGTCCGAGAGCATGACCGCTATGCCAGACGGATCCTGCGCTTGCAGAAACGCGCCTGGGTGAAACGTGGTGAAACGTGGGGAACTTACCAGGAATGGGGTTAAGACCCTGGGTTAACCATGGTTAACCATCATGAATAGACTACTTGATGTTGGTGTATGTTGGTTTAAAATATTTTTGTGTTTGATGATTTCTTCCGCAATAGGACATCGACCAAGCCTCTTAAGCAAATCCATCCCCAACTTCGACATCTGCACCGCAGCCTGGAGAACCCGACCAAGAAAAAAACGTTTGCTGTATGGTTCCATCATATGTTCCATTTGATGCTTCGAAACTGGTAAGATCTGCTAGGATTGACTCTCAGAAAACAGAAAAAGACTGGCTGACTGGCCTTTTCGTCAGGGTTCGTCATACGCTCCATGGATTTTGAGCGACTGCATCCCCGACTGGATACTTCCGTACCTTAGATCGAACACAGCCCTGCATCCGCTATGTTTCCAGCTCAGGCAGAGCAGAACAATGATCTAATTTTCAAATATCATCATGATTTCAACAATCACTATAATATATATATACATATATATATATATGATCTATCGAGCTCATGTGGAGAGAGTCAGTGTTCATCAACCTCCTTGCAGGCTAGAGCGGTTGAGGCACCGTCAGTCTCCTCATCAACAGCACAGTGGACGAAGGTATTCTTTACTTTCACAGACATGTTCATCTTGCTGCAGCACAATGTACTTTGCGTTTTGGCAAAGTACTTTGTGCTGCAGCAAGATGAAAGTTTCTGTGAAAGTAACGCTTGCCAAACGTCAGCGGCTTGAGCCACAAAACCGAGACCGTTGATGTGACACGGATGTTACAGCAAACCAGTTCGAGTCCTAGAGCAGAATGACTGAGTGAAATATAAAAAACCTCTACATAAGCATTCTGGACATGAATATCGAACAACTTCAACCAATGCCCAAGCAGATTTCATCCCTAACAATCATGCTGCAGCGCAACTTTCTGCTTCTACGCCTTCGCAGCCTGCGAGGCTGCCGATCGCTATGTGGAAGCTGAAGACAAGAAATACAAACGCTATATGTACAACAAACAACGTCACA
>Ga0126342_10021818_pt1 | contig 10639 bp, 9 predicted proteins | sample Cyp1metagenome_FD_92528 | JGI IMG/M metagenome (GOLD analysis project Ga0126342, IMG submission 92528) | Coral microbial communities from Lord Howe Island, Old Settlement Bay, Australia - Cyphastrea 1 metagenome | ecosystem: Host-associated > Invertebrates > Cnidaria > Coral ...
CATATATTACATATATTACATATATTACATATATTACATATATTACATATATTACATATATTACATATATTACATATATTACATATATTACATATATTACATATATTACATATATTACATATACTACATATGTATATTATATATATATATATACATGTATGTATAGATGCATGTAAAATCTATATAACATATCATATCCCAACGTTATACCCATAATCCCAACATGCTTTAGATCCTTTTTTTCTGAGGCTTCGGAGCATGCGGGATCTGCCAGATGCAGAGGTTGAGGCGACGGATACCCCCTGAAATAGGTTTATATAAACCCATATTCTGTATCTTTAGGAATATATACCCACATAATTATTGGGATTTAACATGATCTAACCATCCGAAATATGGGTTTATAGTATGATAAATGATGGTTGATCGATGTTTTTTTTGTTTTTATGAGATAATGCTGCCCAATATATTGGGGATGATGGTAATCTATCATAATCCATAAACTGGGAATCCGGTTTTTAACGAGGCAGTTCTTTAAGGGACGACAGAGGGTTTTCAACACTGTTCAACTGGATATCATGGATTGTAGCATTAGATTTGGGGGATCCATATAGTTAAAAATTGGTATTCACTGTATCTGGGAGTGTATTTATGACAATTCTAACGTGGAAGAGGATGACAAAGCATCAAAATTAGGGGTACATTAGTTGGTATTTCAGATCAAGTCTCAGATTTAGTGCATTTTCCGCTCCACCAGGCTCCAGCTCCATTGTCGTGGGACACTCAGGAACCATGTTCATTCGACTTACCCTTTGGAAGATAGGGTTGGATGATCATGAATTTTGTAGCGAAAACGTGCGTTATACAATAATCTCTCAGTGCCAAAACTATGCCAGTCGACAGTCGCGATGATACTCAGTCAGCTGGCCGCACGGCAGTGTGGTACTAGCGAAGTAAGCACAACAAAAAAGGCATACCCAGGTTGATTGTTTTGGTGGCTACAGTATTATTATAGACCATTTACCTTCGGGATCAGTTTTGCTACATGATTTGTTTGGAACCATCAACCAGCAACTGGGAATAACTAACTCTACAGTTTTGGACGGTGGCTTAAGCTGAGCGTACCTGCAGATGTTTGCTGCTAGACCGCCTGACTGGTGCATAAATTCAAAGCCAGCTGGATATGGGTCAAAATGGATCAAAATGGATCAAAATGGACAAGCTGGAATGCGATATGATCCCCATGAGTGGTAAAATCTCCACTTTGGTTCGTTACGTCCCCATGTTTGTCATAGGCCTATGGTCCTAACCTTCTCCATGATGGCCATCCTCAGGCCTGTCAAGCCAAACTGTGGGCAGCAGGCTCCTTTTTTTCGCAGTCGTCACCGTAAAGAAATGGGAAAATCTGGCAAATCTTTGAATCCCATTGGTTGGGACACTTGCCTGATTTTTAGAAAAATGCTCAATAGTCAATACTATTTTTTTTTTGTTTTTGCGTCAACTTTTGGGAATTCCTCCAATGATAGAAGGACTATACCGTCACTTTACCTTGGTTTCAAGTGCTTGCTCGTTAATTTTTCCTTGGGAACCGCAGGCCCTTCAAACATGTGCAGACTGAGCCACCATGGAGCGCAGGTTTTTGAGCGACCGCTGCTGTGGTACATGAAAGTGGTCTGGGTGGAAGACAGGCTTTGGAATCTCAGGGACATGATGGGAACGAACTAATGTTGGCAAAAATGGTGATTTCATGATTTCATCAACAACATCTAAACGTATGGTATTTTTGTGGGAATGATGGGAATGTTATAACAACATGATGGGAATACTATATCATTGACATTGACAACATTTATGGGAATATATCACTACAAATTGAATATACATGATTAAATCAATAAAATGATTACAAGGATCAGTTGCAAGGACTCGACGTCTGGGACACCCCCATGAAAAAAAAACACATCTGTGAAGATAGATACTGTCAATGAATAGATAAAATATGAATAGACAACATGTATATATGTATATATACAAATACATATACAAGACAAAAGTTACACTTATATTCAATGTCAAGGGTGAAACATCAATTCAATGGCCAAGTGATTTATTATTGATTATCCAGATATGGCTAGCCAGTGCTGAACATGGATGGGTTGGGTTCCAATTTTAGCCAAGTGTTCACTCATTACTTGTAGCAAATCATTTTCCGTTAGGGGAAAATGATTTTAATCAATTTTAGTCCATACCAATTTCAGCCAGATGGACATTAGACCCGAAGCTGCCCCGTTGACTGGAACCGCTGGTGACTTCCAGGCAAGCGGCGGTTCCTCCCACTATCATCGAGTGGAGGCCCCGATGGTGTAGGGAGAATGAAGAACATACCATGAGCAACTTACAAAGCATACCTTTGTCATCAAGATGGCTCTCCCTAGCATTGCTGACTTTCCTGAAAAATCTGCCGGCATTTCCAGCAAGATTGGCTGTTGCTTTGCTTGAAACTTAAAGAAACACGCGACTTGCTGTGAACATTTGGAAAGTTAGAGTCAATCAGGTTTATGATATTCCATTGCATCAATAGTTTCCTTGAGTAACAATACTATCTTGGACAACACAAGCAGAGCAGATCATTTGGGCTTCGATTGCGATGTTGAGACTCTTGCTTGGGCTGTGTTTTTGGCTGGCCCTGGCGGATGGTCCGGATGGTCCAGCAACTACGACCACAAGCACCACAAGTTATTCAGATCCGATAGTTCTTGTGTATGCCGAGCACGGTTGCGTTGGCCCAGCGGTGTACGAGATTAACTTGGCCCATCAGCGAGCAGCCAAATGCAGCACTTGCTTTGATCGTTGTGAGAGAAATCTGGAGGGTTTGATATCCTATCGCCTCATTGGTTCAGGTCGAGCTGCCATTGCTTGGAACTGCGTGGGAATGTCCGACTACAACAATGCGGGTTTTGAACGGGGCGGGATATTTGATAGCTCCGGCTGTCACAGCCCGGGGGGCGGAGGAACCGTGGTGCTGTGCTCATCAAGCTTTGAAAAGGCGAGTACCGCAGTCGAATTGGCTGAGATGTGTAACTTGACCTTTCCAAACATTGGTGTGTCACTTTCGTGCTTCAAGAGACTGTCTGTTGCGCTGCTTGCACTTTGCATGAACATTGTGTAGAGACCACCGTGAAGCACCATGGCGATTCAGAGACCTTCAACTGTTTTGGGGCTTGTGAAAACGGAGATACCGACCGTTCAGATCCGTTCAGTATGTTGCCTTGTGAACCAACCACAAAAGGTGGTGGCTGCAAAAGGTGGCCCATGAGTTCTCTAGGCTTCAGGCTGTCATGGATGATCTGCCTCACTGAGAAAAAGGAGATGACTTTGCAGCCCTTCTCCGGAGATCTCGAAAGCTTCCAAATTTTGCAGCCCATAAATTGCTCAGCTTTTTGGTACCGAGCGAGTCGGGCTTCAGTGCTTTTAAGTTGTAATTTCTGCAAGGGATGGAATGTCCAACCATTCAACATGGAAAGGCTAAGAGACCCCTCGTTCTGCACCATTCCCAAAGTACTGAGATGATTCAGATGTTTGCCATCCGAGTGCGATGGTTTCATGGTGCTTCAAAAAGATTACCCATTTCGTCAAAAGTGACGCCAGGGCGGCAGAGAGAGGCTCTCCAATCAAAGTGCGGAATATGACGGTGACCACCTCAGCAGGATGTGCTGACACTGAAATGAATGCTGAGGTTACTTCACTGAACTGTATCAACAGGTGATTTGTCACTTGGAGAACCTATATTTCATCCCATTTTCATCCCATTTCAGCTTTTGCTTTGGATGACTCCATATTTCAGTGGACCAATCTGGTCACGGCGGTCACGGCTTAGTTCGGACGCACAGAGTACGAGAGCGTCTTGCAGCCCATCCTCTCTGACCAGTCCGGACCCCCTGCGGGGCGACCAGACTCGCCCTGGAATGTCAATGGGCCCAGATGGCATATCTTTTTGTATAGAGTATAGGGGGTATGATGTTGAATAGTAGGATATAGAATGGATATAGTAGGATAGTAGGATTAGGTATATAACTAGAAATATACCATATTGATCTGTATCATTCTATATCCATTTGGACCAGGACGTCTAGTAAAAATCGTTTCCCTACATGACTAGTGCAGGGTATGATCTACAGCTCGGCAGCCCCCAAAAATCCGTGGGCAAGTTGTGGATTCCAACCCATATACCAGCCACAAGCCATATGGAATTGGGCTATATCATATGCCCATATATGCCCTATATGATGATTATCCACTTAATTGGGATGCCTTGCCGGTTTGCCATGGCACCATGGGGTTTCCTAGATCGACGGGTCGAGGTTGCTGAAGTGCATCAGTCGCAAAGCCTTCGAGATCGAAGTGGAAACTGGAACGGCTGGAAAGGCATCCAGTGGGGCCACCTTTTTATGTGGTTGAATCATGTTGAATCCCCATGATCTGTTGGAATACACACATGAAGACATGTCAATGAGTAAGAATTCTTGATGACATGAGCTGAATGAGCTGAACTCCGATCATGGCAGCCTTCAACAGAACAGCTGAGATAGAAAGAATATTTTCATGGAAGATCTGAGATAGCAAGCGCATAAGAAATAAGGAGCAGCTTTAATTTCAGAGCAAATTACACGGAAAACTGAGACATAGACACCAAGGGACAGATGTGGCCCAGTGAAAATTCTACACCAAATTAACCCCAGCGGCGCAGGATTTCCGATTCACAGCTGCATTTCGGGACAGTTTGAGATGCTCTAAACTCTAAACGCTCAGATTTTAGTCATCTCCTGGCAATGTCAACTTTCATGATTCTTCATGCCAAATATGGGAGTAACTATACCATACTATACCGGCATTCGCTCCATAAGTTTCACCCCGCAGCATCAGCGCGGAGCGCGGAGGCCACAGGTCAAAGTGCTTGGGGAGAACGTATTCCCTGCACCTTCTACATCCGAAACCTGGGAAAGTGCCGCACCTAAGGACTTGGTGTGTTGGTGTTCGGTTTTCGATCCAGATTTCTTGGTAATTTGTTGGTACCCTGCTTGGCACCTGCTTGGCACCAAGGAATGGTATGGGTGTGGGCACGCTGTCCTCATGTGCGGCTTTAAGGCTGGATTTCAGCCACCTGTAGACAAAGTTTCTGAGTCTACATAGGCATGTCAATTTTCTAGAAAATGGTTTATGTTTATGTTTATGGGATATGAACTAGTTAATCAGGTTTATACACCAAGAAACATATAATCATATAGAATCATATAGAACTGTTATGACTGGGGAGTACCACCTTGTAGGGTGTGTTGAGACATGGTAAAACCAATTGAGAGCAAGATGAAGTGATTCATTTAACATTCAACAAGGGTTGTTTGAAAATGACACATTGTTGCATGGTAAACTTGCCAAACTTGAGGGGTGCATGGGTCGTATTAAGAGTCTGCAGATAATCTCTTACTTGTGCAGGCGAGGTGCAGCACGGGAATGTTGCAGTCCACAGTCCACACAATTCATGTATATATATATACACACATGTAATTCATTTTGGGTTCAGTTTTTGTGGTCCTGAAGTTTCCACACCATGAATCAATTGGTTTGGACATCTATTTGGGCTATAAATCATAGTTTCCTGTCGATTTTCCCATCCATTGATGGGACGGGCTAGGCTTCCAAGCCCGTCAGGTCGAACGATGCGTTGCCGCTGAGAGATGGTGACCACATCTCGCTCTGTGGCATCGATGCATCGATGGGACGAAATTCTTGGAACCGGGAAAACCCTGAGATCAACAAAGTCACTGGTGATGCTGAAAACATCTGAAAACCAGAATGAAAACCCTCTGGGTGAGTTCCATGGTGTTCCTGTGCTAACAGTTTCAGGTTCCGTTGCTGTTTAGGGGCTGAATTCCAACACACCCCCGAGACACCGTGCGTTTTTGGGACACCTGTGAAGATCATCCCATGGATCGACAAACGTGGTCACCTTTTTGAAAATACGTCCCCTAAGTGGGTTATCATGGTTATCCACAAAGAACTCAATATCTTTGGTTATCCCATTTTTATGAAAAATATTGAGTTCTAAGTTCTAAGTTACTCCACAAAGATATTCATAAGTTCCTTCGTAACCAATTCACGGGGCTATCCCCACCATGGGTCAAATGGGTCAAGTAATGTCATCTCCGAGGCTATTGTGACGATCCAGGTATGATGCTCAGGTAAAACCTCTGAGGCTTGAGCCGTATGGCTAGACCCAGAGATGGCGATTGTTAGTGGTAAATCATGCAATTTTCAGGGTTGATGATACCAACACCCATACCTCAGTGGTAGCTGCAATGGATAGATGGAGACCTCAAAAATTGCGTGTTCTTGGGGTGCCCATAGTGGTTACTATCAGGGAATATCTGGGTGCTGTTCCGTTGTGTGAAAACTTTGGCTCATTCTCTCAAACAAGATGCCACCAGACATAGAACCAAGAAAGGCAGGGATCTAGCAAAACTTTTTTCAAAACCACTGCAATACCTTCACGTTTGATTCGAAACCATTTGGGTTTGGTTTGGGTTTGGTACCGCATGGAGCAAGGATCATCCAATGAGCACATGGATTCCCCATGGTTTCGCCCACGGTGTTCCCGGGTGTTCCCGGGTGTTCCAGGTGCCGAGAATCCCAGCTGGGTGCCCTTTCTGGTCTTTCAGTTCCGCCTCACCGATCCGGAGGTGCAGAATTGATTGGAATGGTTTTGCCACAAAAAATCAGATGCAACTTCACAAACAACAAAAACAAATGGCATCTGTGGCAAACACGCAGCCGGTGAGACTTGTCGTCACCAGGAGCCGAGTAGCTGTGCAGTTTGGGACTCAACAGCTGGGTGCACCACCGATTTGTTTCACTGGGTACAACAGTACCGTAGGCGTAGGAGTACCCCCAAGCCAAAATAGCCATTGGAAACTGGTCCATTTAGTTCAAACATATATATATATAGTATAATATATTATATTATATTATATTATATTGTATTGTATTGTATTGTATTGTATTATTGTATTATATTATATTATATTATATTATATTATATTATATATTATATATATATATTGATTAAACATCTTCAAAGATGAAGTGCACCTACAGATTACCTGCTACTGGCTACGCTTGGCAGAAGGATCCCAAGTGCAGACGTGGATGCTGAGGTCCTCAAAGACACGCGGAAAGCCGGTGGATACGATGCCAAGCAAGGTGCCAGCCGATTGACGATTCGTCACCAGCGGAGTAGAGTTGAATTTCTGCATCATAGCCCATGAAAAGCTGTGTAGGATCCACTGTCATCCGATGTGTTTTATTTTGTGAAGATTGCTGTGGCACCAAAAAAACCAGCTGCTCCAACAGCAGGTTTTATCAAGCTGCCTGTGGCACCCATTGCTGGCAAAGCGTGAGACGGAAGCCAGAAAGTGCAGCGCAGCTGACGGTGCTTGAAAAAGGTAGATATAGTGACCATGGCGGTCATGTCTATGGGCCTGTCCCAAAATCAAGTACTCATCAAATCTTCTGGGAATATAATGATATATATATATAAGATACACGCACATAATATATATATATATATTATTTTAGATATATTGCATCATTTTCGTGCGGAAGTCATCCTTGGAGCCTATTTTGAGCCAGACCAAATTCGAAGAGCAACTGGCTTAGCCGTTGTCCTTTTGCCTTTCTGCATGCTTTGCGCGACGAGGGCAGTCATGCAATCGCAACGAAAGGCTGTCATTTCAGCTGTATGGCAGGCCCCTCAAAAGGTAGAAAAGCAAAATCCTACTAAATTGGTGGTGACCCACTATCTTTTTGGGGGTAACTATATACCTCACAAGCGGGGGTATGCAGACGGACTAAAATCGATCCGCTACCATCCCATTGGATGTGACTTGTCAGCTTGGTTCTAATGTTTTTCAGTTGCGGCACTGGATGACATGCCACAGGAGCGCCACCACCCGAATGGGTAACTGGAGCTGTGGTCTTTTTCTTCGGGGACGCAATTCTTCAATTCTGCAATGCCGACATGCTCAATGCTTAACAACGGATCCTGGTGTAGTGGTCATGCAAAGATAACATACCCGTTGTATCCTTCAATATTGTCGGCTAATGTCGGGTATATAGAACTACATAGATCATAGATCCCCATTATGGTACATATATATAATTATATATATAATCACATATGATTATATATATATATACATGCTATATATATAATTATATATATACATATAAATATCATCCCATTATGGTGGTTAAATCCCATTCAATCTGATGGTCAAAGTCTCTTCAAAAAAAGCTTGCTCCTCATTTTTCCGAAGTCCCCGAAGCTTTTGCCACAAGTAGATTCGGTAGGCCGTCCCCCAACGGGGACAGGTGAATTCAGCTGCCACCTAGGCCCTGATTAGATGACACCGGAAAGAAACGCTGACTGCTTAGCTTTGTTTCGGGAGTTATTCCAGTTTTCAACGGACAAGTGGGAAAGTGTCAATGGTATGCCCGGTACTAGGTTTATACAGACTTGTGAATACATGGGTAGGATTACTATATCACTATATACGCCAGTTGGGGCTATAATCTGGTAGGGGCTCATGTGCCGCAGTGCAAAGAACCAGTGGACGAAGCCAGATGATATTCAATTGGTTATGTATATATATGCATACGTATATCCCATTCTATCTCCACTATATCTCCATAAGTTTTATAACTATATATATATGTATTAATTATACACGTATACATACATACATATATATATATGTAGGTCTACCGGCATCTTTCTATATTTTGGTATGTATATATCCCCAGAAGTTATATATGCCAGTAGATATTTTCATCTTGCAACTCGCTGGTCAGGGCTTGAAGCTTCGCCCGCGCATCGCGCGCATCGCAAGAGATTTTGGCCACAGGAGCTGACTGAGCAGGGATGATGTGTGACAGCCGAAACATGAAACTCCAAGAATAGATACTACGAACAACTACATACATACATGTATACATATATATAATATATATATATATACACAGTATATACACATATATGTATATATATATATATACACATACACATATATATATGATATACTGTGATCACAATCGACTCCAAAGAAACACCGCAGTGCTGTTCGTCTCGGCACCTCGTGGCACCATGGCCATGGCGCGTCGTTTTGGGCCTGGCCCACGATTTTGTGCACGGCCGAGGTCGTTTGGGCTGCGGCCGTGCCCTGGCAGAACCAGGGCTGATCCAGCGGCTGTCAGCCGGTGTGGAGTCTGATGCCAGGTCTCAAGTTACTCAAGTTCTCAATTCCAGTTCAACAGTGTGACTAGGTTGATCCAAGAAATTAGGACTCCCCAGGTTCAACGATAAGTGTTTGTCCATTGCACCATATTGCTCCATACCTCAGGAGTGGTCCCAATGGGCACAACATACTGACCCTAAACCAGATACAACAGGGATACCCTCTGGTTATTGAACACTTTGCCATGGAAAATGGCCCATAAAAAGGGATGATACACGTGATGATTTCCGCATTTTTCCCAAAAATGGTCATGTTCAATGGATTGGTTTAAGGGAAAATCTACAGGAAACCATCAATTTTCCCATTAAATATCGGGTTTTCCTGTATATTTTCCCTTAAACCAATCCATTGGGATGTTCCAGTTCGCACAGCGGTAGTCATAGCCAGAGGGATACCTGTCAAGCCGAGGTTCAGTGCGGCCGCCAAACCCGTGCATGGCGAACGGAAAGCACCCATGCGGATGACCACTGAAGAAGCCTTCGTAAAGACCTTGCAGATGTCACTCGCTGTTGCTAGAAATGCGTGCGAAACAAAAACTGCAGCAATTTTGAGGTACCTTTGGTGTGGTTATTCAACTTGGCAATGGAAAAAGTACCTTCTGGTATTTTTTTGCAGGTTATTCTGCTATCAAAACATGGATTTCCAATCAACCATGTTTCAATACTGGAGGACAGGTCAGATTTTTGCAAGTGCAAGAACCTTTTCGATGGGGTTGAAACTGTTCCCACGTCCACTTGTGACATGGGCATCACGTGGCTGATCCTTGCAAACCCTCCAAGGCATGGTATCAAGAATGCCTTTGGAATCATTGGATGCTTGGCAACAAAAAGGACCGCCTTTGTAGCTGAAAGAGTAGATGTATAGATTTTTTTGGGCCTCAGCAGACTAGCAGAGTTGGGCATGTGATCTCACCATCTCTGGATTTTCATCAAAAAAAAACATCTAGACATCTAAATTGCTATGAAGAAGTGGGACATTTTCCATATGTTTTTCCTGGTTTTTTCCTGATTTTCCTGGATGAGCCACTGATTTCAGCCCTTTTTTCGGCTCAGGCTCTGCTATGATGCCCATCTCAGATCTCTTCCCAGCTGCAGGCCGGCATCCCATCGGGCGCAGGGGAGACTTTCATAGAGCGATTCTTAAGTAGGATTATATATATAACAATAATATATAGCTCGGACTGATTTGGGTGCTGCGACGCACGGCAATGCAGTGCGGCCGCAACAAGTCCTTGTCTTAGGCCGGGCGAGCCAAGTCACATGCCCTTCGCACAGCTCTAGTAGCTGTAA
>Ga0126342_10021819_pt1 | contig 10638 bp, 10 predicted proteins | sample Cyp1metagenome_FD_92528 | JGI IMG/M metagenome (GOLD analysis project Ga0126342, IMG submission 92528) | Coral microbial communities from Lord Howe Island, Old Settlement Bay, Australia - Cyphastrea 1 metagenome | ecosystem: Host-associated > Invertebrates > Cnidaria > Coral ...
AACTCATTTGGGACACCATTCAGCGCATCTCCGAAGACAGCTCGATCAAGCTTGCGAGGTTTCTTCAACGCTTTTGCAAGAAGCGCAGCACGGGCCTTTGTGCCCTCGAAATCTCCAAGGCGGAAGGCTGGCCATACGCAGTTCGTTTGGCTTCGTTCATCGGAGACTCCTATTTGGTGGTAAAAATCAGCTCGGTCGGTGATGCAGATCTTGACCCCATGCTTGGGAGCAATCTGAAGCCTAGTCAACAAAGCTGCAGTTGGAAGATCCTTACTGGGGCCTGGGATCCTTGACTCGTATCCGTTCTGCCGGCGGCGATCTCCTATCTGTCGGTCATACAGGCTATCTTTAAATGCTCCAAACAATCGAACCTTCCGGTCAGGAGAAAGTCCAACTTGGGAAGCCGGATGAAGCTTCAGCAAATCCAAAGAATCCCATTTGATCAGGAGATCGAAAATGGCCTGAAGTTTTCACGAGCTAGGTCTGGAACGGCTCGACCATAAACTGGAACATCGCATTCGAAAATCTTGGGCTCAAGAAAAGGCATGTAAAACTCAGGTGAAATATGCTCTTCTGCCTTCCAGTGACCGGTGCCTGAGATCTTGAGCCTCTCAGGTCTGACCTCTGAGAAAGGAGAAAGCTTGGGGTAGCCAGAATTGTCAACCTTTACTTGATGCCCTGAAGCATGCTGGTGGTATGGGCTTTCTCTGAAACCGAGTGAATCTGCAGCAGCTGTCAACTCTTGTAGCCTGGCAAGCAACTGCAAATTCTTTCGACCCGATGAAGCTACCTCGACTGGGAGTCCAGGGTCACACGCACTCAAAAGCAGTTCAAGGTGCTGAAAAGCACGGAGCTGAATCTCATTTGGCTGCCTCCGGAGCAAATCCAAGGGAGGTGTACCACGGGAGCAGTATGTATAATTTAATGCACACACTACAACATGCATGGCCCTCATCAAAGCTTGGGAACGAAAGCTACTCGGCAAAGGCAACGGGAACAGTGCGGTGGAAGGGGCTTTGGGCCTATCACGTCAGGAGAACCAGGGTGCTGGCAAGAAACCTACTAAAAGGGCTTCTGCATTTCAAAGCTTTTCGGCAAAGGCTCATACACCAATCTGTGAAAGAAAAACTGAATGAAGAAATGTCAGAAGTCCACTTGGTATCAGAGCTGGAGAAAGGTGCCGAAGTTGAAGAGGAACTTGGCCTGGAAACACCAGGCTGTGCATCGCAAGACTCAAAAGCTTCAGGCTGTGTCTTGCTGTTGAATTTAGGACCTGAGTGTTCAAACCGCCCAGGCTTGGTTCGGGATGACAGGAGAATCAGCTGTCGAGGCTTTTGCTGTTGGCTCCTGATTGGCGCGCGCTAGGTTGTGTCTGAGCTGGCAGGTGGATCTGGATTGTTCCCCCGCCGCTTTGGCTTTGGCCTTGGTTTTGGCCTCTGGTCTGGGTTTTGCTCGCTGCTTGACTTTGGCTTCGGTTGGGCAGCTTCGGACCTCTTTGTCGCCAACACTTCCTGCTCCGTCAGCACAGCTAGGGCTGTGGTGGCCCATTGTTGGGAGCAAAGTGGAGCGAAGGCTCTGCGACCTCCCGTTGCAGAAGCTCCGTGGTTTATTTATAGAGAATGAGGAGGATTTTCGGGCCCAGCATCCATGCAACTCCCCACTGATTGCCGTCCATGTTGGTTTGTTCCAGCATCACGGCAAGTAGTGCCGTATGATCCCTCACTGCACCCATGTTATTGTCCTGCGCTGCCTCGAAAATACGAGCTACGCTCCAGATCACCAGACCCAGTTCTCGGTGTGCACCAAAGCCTCCATACCGTTCAAAGTAGGTCATAAGGCTTCTGTTGCCCACATTCTCTAGCCTGTCTGGAGGAGCTGTCGTAGGACTCTGTCTGCGGTGAATTGCTTGGCACACCTTCAAAAAGAACTAGCCGTTCTGCTGGGCAAGCTCCCGTTGCAATCTCTCTCGCCCGGCTGCACCTTTCACCCAGTCCGGAGGAACTGCCTGTCAACTCCGCATGGGATCCGATGAGGCCGAGCTGAGGTGAGAGACCAAAGAGACCAAGGCCCTGCTCTGCTGAAGTAGTGCCTCTGCATAGGGATGTTGAGTGGGATCCACTTCCAATGGACGGCCATCCACCTCCGCCTTGAGATCTATCGGCTCGTCCTCTTGCAAAGCTCGGAGGTGTGCTGTTGGCGAAGTCTCGAAGCCCTTTGTCTTAGGAGGTGGACCTATCTGAGAAGCAAAGCTTGGGAGCAATGACGCTTGACACTGCCGGTTGATGGAGGCCTTCTAGGGACTGAGGGCTGAGCACCCGCCATGTTCTGTTCGAAGGCTTCCTGACGCGATCCAACTGTAGAGTCAGGGTTGGCAAAGCCCCCAACAAGGTCTCGACCTGATTCTGCAGTGATGCTCTCTTGGGAGCAGCTCTTTTTGGCCCTGGCGGCTTGCCTTTGGGCGAAGTGCCAAGTTGCGGGATACCTCCAGGGGTGACAGGTACCGCTTTTTGTTGGGCCGTGTGGTAGTCCAGCCTCTCCTGTTCTTCTTGAGCTGCAACCCAATCTCGGGCCAGACCCAGCACTTGAGAGGGTATCGGGATGGCATGATGCAGTCCTTCTTCGAAGGGAACGGCTCCCTGGTGTGCTTCTTGAGCTGGCTGAAAGTCCATCAACAGGATCTCGGTCTGAGCCCAATCCATGTCCACTAGGAGGACCTCCGCTTGAGTATCCAGCTCCAAATCCTGATCGAGGTCCATCAGTCGGCAAACTACTCGGCAGTATGGGCCTACCAATGCCTCCTGACCATGCAGGGTCGATCATAGCTGCATAGGAGTCCAAGACCTCGTCGGAGATAGCCAGGCCCGGGAGTGCAAGAAGCGCTTCCCCCTCTCTGAACAACACTATAGCCGCCTGCATGTAGATAGAGTGGTCCTGATCGTCTGCAGATCGGCCAGGGACCTTCTTGGGATCAGCGCCATTGATGTTGTGAAGGGAGGCGGAATCCGGCTCCTTCACAATAGGCCTTGGCTTCAGACAATGATGGGAAAGAGTGGCACACCACGTTGCTTCCTTCCAGGCGTCCTGTGATCCTGTAAAAATCCGAAGCGTTTGACACTCTTGTTGGTGCTTCCAATCCAGGTGCTCGAAGGATGACGTAGACCTTTGGACGAAGTGGAAGGCTCGGAGATGCTCGAGGTGTCCTGACTCTGCCTTGCAAAGTGGGGGTTGTTCAAAAGCCTGCTTCCCAAGCTCTCCGGCAACCAACGACTGGCAATCACGAAGAATCCAATGAGGCACAGGAGGAATTGTCTCCGCAAAGGAGTTGTTGTTGTAGGCAATCTGCACTGGCTGAGTCCTGATACCTTGGACCTGAGAGGGCGAAGGTTCCTCAGTGATAAGTTCAAAGCTATCTTCCCTGGCTGGTGACGATCCAGCTGGGGCAGCGGACGCTGCAGCTGGTGCTCTTTGCTGCGGGTTATTTTCAAGTGCAAGCGAGAGCGTATTCAAGGCTCGAACCAAATCTGAAACCTGGTCAAGAGGGTTATCACTCATGCAAGGGCCTATGCCCTGCAAGCCGTTGTCTGGCCCGGAAGACCGCAAGTTGGGCTGGTGCCCCGGCAACTGGTGACGATTGGTTCGATGGCACAGAGAAGAAAATCCACAGGCAAAGGAAGAAGCAGGTGAGAAAACCCGGATGAATCCAATCAGGAGAAAGAGAAGCCAGGAGAGCCCGAGGAGTGGATGGGACACTGAAGACCCCAGAAACCGGTCAAAAAGCCCGGAGGAACCCTTGAAAGAGCTGCTGGAGCCCCATACGCGCTTGAGAAAAAAAACAGGATGCAGTCAGAGCTTTTTGCACCTTGATCAATATGATTCTATAATGTTCGCCATGCATTTTACCACATGAAATATGTATCACATAAATCATCTACAACTACAACCCTGCAAACCTTACCTTCCCTGCAATTACCAACAATATGTTGCATACAACGGCACGACCTACCTCACCACCTTTGGCCTACAGCAAATGCATGCTCCGCCTGCAATGGGAAAGGCAAGAGGAAACGCACGAAAACTACAGCCAACAATGACCAATCCACCTTTCCACTTACCAAACCCTGACCACAACTAAGTGTATGCAAAGTTGCTTCAAATAATCCAGTTCGGCCATCGGAAGTTTAACCTTGCTCGTTTTGTAGAGTTCCACTTTCGCTGATGTGCTTTCCATCTTGCCTTGGAAGCAGAAAACACAAACTGCAGATGCCACAATTCAAAGAAAAGACTCATCACCGACCTCCATTTGCATTTGAGCAGCACAAGATGTCATCAATTCTTTTTTCGCTTGCCATCTCAGCGTCCGCAACAAACACAAGATGTATACAACTTTTTGCCACTCAAATGTCCTTTTTCATTTGGGCCAACACATGCACCACAATATCGGTCCCGGTAGCAGGCAAAAAGGCCAACTGCAACACGAACCTCTGAGCGAAAAATGAGTCAATCCAATAGTTGGAAGATCACACCGAGAAATACACCCCCTGGGCCCCGAGAGAACGAAAACGACAAAACAAGGTTGTCAAATATCAAAGTAAACGTTTTTAGTGTGTTCACCAAAACCTTTCGCACACTGTTGCTGCTTTTGCTGCTGTTGTTGTTGTTGTTGTTGCTGCTGCTGCTGCTGCTATTGTTGCTATTGTTGTTATTGTTGCCATTGTTGCCAATGTTGCTATTGTTGCTATTGTCGCAGTCGGTACTTAGTTACTATGTTTTGTTGTTTTTTTCTTGTTTTTGTTGTACTTTTGTTCTTGTTGTTGTTGTTGTTGTTGTTGTTGTTGTTACTGTTGCTGCTGCTGTTCTTCTGGATGTTTATGGTGTGAAAAAATTAATTGTGTTGGCTGGGCCCTCCGGTTTGCCCCTCAGCATCAGCAACAAACAGCTACACCAACAACAGCGAAAAAAACAAAGTTCTTGTTTTACTGGTTACGAGGGAAGAGGAACTGCACCTTGCCCCGTGCAATAAGACCAAGAACAAAAAAAACACGAACAACACAAGGTGTTTGTTTGGCTGGTAGGTTCCAGTCATCGGCAACTAGAAGAAAAACAAAAATAAACGGCACAAGTCAAAACTTCATATCCTGACGATCGATGCTTGAGTATATACTTCCAACAAACTTGGGATACAAAACGGCAACGCCGTTTCTTCGTCCACGACTTGCCTGCTCACGTCTGCTCAAAAAAAACGTTCTTTCCTGCAACGCCTGGTTGCTTTGCTGAGCATGAGAGGATGTTGTCCTGACGTTCGCTTTCCGGAAGGGGAAAAAACTGCATCTTGTGGGCTTGCAGGGGCGGCGGCCTTTGTCCTACTTAAAGCGCCTTGGTTGCTGGGACTCCAACTTTTCCAACCATTTTCACCGATCGCTAACGCAATCCCTGGCATAGTGCCCTCATCCATTGCATCAGAAGCATGTCGCTTCAGACTGAAACTGTTGCCCTTGACTTTTGCCGTTGCCATTCAACCATGAAATTTTGCTCTTGCCATCGCCTTCTTCCTCTTGCCCTCCTGACAAGAACTGTCTTTGCTTAGCTGTCGTTCGTGTTTCTGTCCTTGCCTTTGCTTTGGTTCTGCTTTCTGCTTCCCTTGTTTTGTTTTCCCCATCAAGGCGGTCTCCAAGGGCGCATCGTCAACACTTCTGGAAAGAATGAAAGATGAACAATGGGAGCATGATTGAAAAGAGGATACATGGATGGATGGATGGATGGATGGATGAATGAATGAATGAATGAATGAATGAATGAATGGAGGGAGGGAGGGAGGGAGGCAGGGAGGGAGGCAGGAAGGAAGGCAGGAAGGAAGGAAGGAAGGAAGGAATGCATGCATGCATGCATGCAGCATGCATGAATGAATGAATGAAATGAAATGAAATGAAATGCTATGAAAACGAAATGAAATGAAAATGAAATGAAATGAAATGAAAATGACAATGAAATGAAATAAAAAGAAATGGAAAAAATGAAATGAAATGAATTGAATTGAATTGGATTGAAATGAATTGAAATGAAATGAAATGAAAATGAAATGAAAATGAAATGGAAATGAAATGAAATTAAATTAAATGAAAGGACATGAAATGAAACGAAACCTAACGAAGCGAAACGAAATGAAAATGAAATGAAATGAAAATGAAATGAAAATGAAATGAAAATGAAAATGAAATGAAAATGAAAATGAAAATGAAATGAAATGCAAATGAAATGAAATGAAAATGAAATGGAATGGAACGAAATGAAATGGAATGAATGAGTGAATGAATGAATGAATGAATGAGTGAATGAATGAGTGAATGAATGAGTGAATGAATGAATGTATGAATGAATGATAATGAATGAATGAATGAATGAATGAATGAATGAATGAATGAATGAATGAACGAACGAATGAATGAATGAATGAATGAAATGAGTCAATATGAGTGAATCAATTTGAGTGAATGAATACCAGTAGTACCGCACAAGGCCGAGGCGGAAGTTTCAAAAATAGGAAACCTATGAGAGGTTGGCTGTTGCGAATCACAGTGGCAGAGCGAATCCACTGATGGACCGAAAGATGGTTGGAGTTGTGTTTTTGGAGTGGCTGCAATGGTTGCAGTGGTCACCTCACCACAACTGCTGGGTGTAGTGCGGTGTAGCGCAGTTGTAGTTGTAGTTGTAGTGCTGTGTAGCGGAGTTGTAGCCGTAATGTAGTGTAATTAGTGTAGTGTAGTGTAATGTAGTGTAGTGTAGTGTAATGTAGTGTAGTGCAATGGTAGTTGTAGTTGTGGTTGTAGTTATCTATCTGTCTATCTGCAGCTAACGAAGCCATTCTGCGAGACTCCCTCAGTTTTTGATTTTGACAACATCAAAAACGCAGAAATTTTGCCAGGCTTCCTCAATTTTGAACTTGGCAACGTCAAAAACGAAACAATTTTGCCAGACTTCCTCAATGTTTGAAGCTGGCAACATCAAAAACGAAGCAATTCTGCGAGACTTCCTTCAATAATAGAACGTTGAGTGCAGAGCTGACGCCCTCGTACCAAATGCGTTTTGCATTTTTTCCAGTCCATGTCTCTGAAGTGTTGCACTTGCCACGAAAAAGTGATGCCAGGTCATACGAAATGCTGCACCTGTCAAAATCATCTTAGCAAACCTGAAGATCTGATGCTCCAAAATGCAACCCCTCTCAGGAAATCAGGGCCCTGGCCTCCTAACATCTCTAATGAATATAAACATGTCTGTTGTAATCCCTTCTTCCTATTACTAAACCCCCTCCTAATACTAAAACTAGTGTCCATCTCCAAGTTTTGAAAATTTCAGATTGGCCAATTTGATTTTTAATTGATCCCCTTTAGAAAACAATTTAAAAATCAACGTGCCATTTGTGGGTTTCCCCCCTTAATACTAAAAACTAGTCAACCCCGGGGTGTTGAGTATTAGGGGGAAAGCTTCGAAATCCCATTTTTGGCAATATTTTAATTGCGTTATATAAAGAAATCTAAATTGATTTTGAGATCGGAAAAAATAGTTTTTATCATTAAGGGTTTTAATTTAGTATTAGGGGAAAGCTTCGAAATCCCATTTTTGGCAATATTTTAATTGCGTTATATAAAGAAATTTAATTTATTTTGAGATCGGAAAAAATAGTTTTTAGCATTAAGGGTTTTAATTTAGTATTAGGGGGAAGCTTCGCAATCCCATTTTTGACAATATTTGAATGGCGTTATATAAAGAAAATTCATTGATTTTGAGATCAGCAAAAATAGTTTTTATTATTAAGGGTTTTAATTTAATATTGGGGGGGAACCTTCGAAATCCCATTTTTGGCAATATTTTAATTGCGTTGTATAAAGAAATTTAATTTATTTTGGGATCGGAAAAAATAGTTTTTAGCATTAAGGGTTTTAATTTAGTATTAGGGGGAAGCTTCGAAATCCCATTTTTGGTAATTTTTTAATTGTGTTATATAATTATAAAGATATTTTTTATTGATTTTAATCCCTTCCTCCATTATAATGCATGAATAACATGACTTCGATTTGGTTCCCTAATAATAAATACCCCTCTAATACTAAAACCTACTTGCAGTGTTTATTATTAGGGGGGGCGTTTAGTATTAGGGAGAAGGGATTACTGCGCCTGCCAGGGAAAATGCATCTTTCCAGATCCTCTTCACATGCCCCACGCCTGCCATCGTTTGTAGAAACACTTTTGACCAGATGCACAATCCCTTGCGCCGGCCACGCGAAACGACATCTGAACGTCCAAAAGTGGTCCGAACATGTGGTGTTTTAAACATTTTGACTTGGAAACGTGCTTCGCGCCACAACGGCGTGCACGTTTTCGACATCTCAACTTCCAAAAGTGGTCCGAGAACGGTGTGCTTTGTACATTTTGACTTGGAAATGTGCTTCGCGCCACAACGGCGTACACTTTCGCAACATCTCAACTTCAAAAATGCTCCGAGCATGGTGTGTTTTGTACATTTTGACTTGGAAATGTGCTTCGCGCCACAACGACGTACCAGCAAGAAAATGAGCAATTCTGGGTTGCCGTCATGATTCGGACTGTTTCTGTTAGTTCATCCGTGTCAGTTTTTTGGGATATCATCAATTTTTTGTTCAACACGTCGCGGCACGACTCGACCATGCGCATTATCCAAGAAGGGAATATACACTGAAACCGATTTCAAAAATTGCCATAACACGGCGCAGAAAAAATACTAACAGTTACTAGTAGAAAGGTAACGGTTTTGGCGGAAGCCTTGAAGTTGAGGTTGGGGGAAGGATCGATGGAATGGCAAAATTTCTGGTGTATCATGCAGGCGTAAATTTTCTAAATGGAGTTGGCCAGTGAAATGGGGCGATAACTGGAAGAGCGACATGGGTCATAATGATTTTGTTGGATTTCCACTGGTTGGGGGCAAATGCCCAGGAAGAAACAATCATTGTAATGAGTAATGAGGGAAGGGTATTCTTTTGAGCGGGTGACGGAGGAGGAGAAGCGTTCCCATGATTGTCACGACCTGGTGCACGACCAGCCTTTGTGCGACGGAAGGTTCCATAGACTTCAAAACACTGTAAAGGGAGTAACGGATGGAGATTGAGGAGGTGCGAGTTGGTCCTCATAAGGATCGGCGAGTTGAGTATGATTCCAAACATAATCCTTCACGTGGTGGACGAGAAACAAAAAAAAAAACGATTTAAAAGACGGAGTGCTATCTCGTTTGAAACACGTTATAACACGTCGAATACGTGGTTGGTATTTGTGGCACGCTCGTTTCATAGTTTGTTAGTCGTTTGGAGGAGGGACCTACCTAATCACGGTGGAGGTTCTGTTTGATCCAATTCGTGGTATCAAGCGCGGAGAATGTTGGTACGGAATCTTTCGGGAATCAGAAGCGCGGAACCGAGTTGATGAATGCGCTGGATGGCGCGCTCTGAAACACAGGATGGTTGAGGAAATCGGCGGCAAACATGATCGTTGAGGAAATGCAAACTTGTGGCGAAAAAAATAAATTAATGAATCAGCAGGCCGGCGACAACACTCAGTCACCTACAAATGCATTTGCGGCAACCCGGGTTCCTTTACTGTTTGGTGGATTGCTTACATTTAGCTGGACAACCCTTGTCCACCATATAGAAATTCATTCCGGAGTGGGGTCAACGATTTCAACCATTCCAGCTGCATCGTTTCGCAACAAAAAGACATTACGTGCCAGACCAAAAGCGTGCACAACACAAGCATGCCTTCTTCCCAGAATTTGGCGCAGAGACAAAATGACTCCACTTCCTGCATGCCGACAAATTCGATCATTTCTCAACCAGAAGAAATGGGATTCGAATTGGATGTCTACACGGACCCAGGGATATTTTTTTTTGCGCCCGTGCAGCGGGCACGGCTTAAGGTGGTTTCAGGAAAACAACGACTTAAGTACGAAGGTCTGTGAACTACATTAACAGAGCCATGGGAACGTCATGATGTACCGCAATAAGCATACCAGAGTTCTTCCCAGAAAAACTGGTGGTCAATCCAACGGGATCTACGTTCCAAAAATTTGCCTATTTTTTTTTACATTTTGGGACGCGACCTTTAAAAATATTTTCCTCGAGTCATCCCCGCCCTGATACATCATTTTGACATAGCTTCTGCCATACCATCTGGTGGTACATGTGGTATATTTATATTCCGCCTTCTGTATTTATATTCTAGCAAGAATTGTTGCATTCTATATAGTATAGATTTATTTCTTTTTTTTTTGTGTTCTCTGACACATATTCTGCTATTTTGTCTGGCGCTTTCCTCCGTTGCATTCTGTGTAGGTTCCTCTCTAGCATGACTTCGGGCCCAAACCGACTCCTCAGCCTCCTGCTCCGACATGGCGGTCGGGTTCCAGGCACATCCCCCCGGCTCCTGATCTCGCAATATGGCACTCAGGCCGACAGACACCCCACGGCATCCACAGCTGGCGAGGAAAAAGCGAAGATGCGAAACAAACGTGCAAAATGCCGCTGTCTTTTTCCAAGCCAAAAGGGCCTTGATGATATGTGCAATTCAAGTGGTGTTCACATGAATGCCATGAAAGTGAAATGCTGTTTCATCTCGATT
>Ga0126342_10021820_pt1 | contig 10638 bp, 11 predicted proteins | sample Cyp1metagenome_FD_92528 | JGI IMG/M metagenome (GOLD analysis project Ga0126342, IMG submission 92528) | Coral microbial communities from Lord Howe Island, Old Settlement Bay, Australia - Cyphastrea 1 metagenome | ecosystem: Host-associated > Invertebrates > Cnidaria > Coral ...
CGAATTTTGATCCCTTATGAAGATAAAGATGATGTTATTACCCCAATCAACATATTGCCAATAGGGGTGGCGAATTTTGATCCTTTATGAAGATAAAGTTGATGTTATTACCCCAACCAACATATTGCTCATAGGGGGTGGCGAATTTTGATCCCTCATGAAAATAAAGTTGATGTTATTACCTCAACTAACATATTGTTCAGAGGGGGTGGCGAATTTTGACCCCTCATGAAGGTGATGATGATTATGATGACGGTGATGGTGATGGTGATGATGATGATGATGATGATGATGATGATGATGATGGTCATGACGATTGTAAGTGTGGAGCAACGTCCGGGGGCGTACCATTTTTAATGCGGAAACTGGTCAACTGCCGTAAATATCCTTAAACCACCTCATGGGGGATGTTGTCCGTAGCACATAACAACCAACGACGACGAGGAAAGCCAACAAGGAGACGCTGTCCATTTGTCGCTCATAGGGACCCCAACTGCAACCTCACCATACAATGTTACATCTGTTGAATGGGATACAATCCCCCCGAAATGGGTTTGTCTCAAAATGAGAGGATACTGGGATACCCCACCATGGCAATTTTGAGACATCCCCCGAGGTTGCTGAATGGTTTGCCCAGCCAGAATCGGCTGATTCTGAATTGCAGGATGGCATGAGACACATTCATGCCGTGACTCGAGATGGTGAGGCCAGGACCGATTTGTGTGTGGTTCTAGACGTTGAAGTTTGAGACCCGGAACTCAGAAGTTCCGGAGATGTTTAAGGTGACTCTAAAAGTACTCCAAACTCATCAAGGGCTTGGGCCAAATGTTCTGAACCTACTTGCTAATGTCGCAACATGTCGCAACATGTTCTTATCAAGTCGGTTCCTCGATTAGCAACCAGTTCCGCAAGGTTATTGCTGGAATGGATGTGTTCCGCAGAATCTACAGCATTGTCGGAATGCAGTGGGCCAGCCTGACATGTTGCGCTCAAGTTGAGAGGTTTCCGTAGCACAAATGGTGGATTTCCTAAGAGTGGTTTCCCCCAATCAAAAACATCTCATTGAGGAACAAATGATTTTGTGGATGTTGAGAGTCTCATGATTCTGGACAGACCTACATCTTTGGTCACATTACCACATTTTGTTTGTGAATCCCCTTCTTCACTGGCTTGGTTTGGGCGAAAATCTGATTGAAACCAGGAACTGAGCCATCCAAATTTGTCGGGATTGCCTGCAAAATTTGAACCAATTCGAAGCGGAATTTCATTGGGGTGTCTGAATTTGTGTGCCTAAAAGGTATATCAGTATATCACCAGTAAACTAAGCATAGTGATGGAAAATGGCCCATTGACCATTATCAAAAATGGCGGATTGTGGCGCTCTGCCGCCCCGCACTGGCTCCAACCAGCTCAGTTGTTTGCGGGCAAAGGCGACTGAATTGGGAGCTGGGTTGTAAAATCTGTTGGGCGCTCTTTGTCGATTCCTGGCACCAGAAATGGGATGAATTTGATCAGATCATATAAACTGAGATTTCAAAATCGATGTTCACCTTTTTCATGTATGGCCAGCATTTTCTTGCAGATTGGTCCATTAGTTCACTTCCTCTAAACATATTTTGGTGGATGGTGCGAGATGCTGCCACTTGGCCACTTTTTTTTGAATGACTCGAAGCCGCCCCACAGTAATCACACCCTCTGATATTAAATGCACCCGTCAGAAACCATAGGTGAGGATGTTTGGGGGTTATTGGGGGAATGATGATTGGAATTTAATTCACATTTCCCTTGGTAATGCTAGCTAGTAATTACAGAACCACAATCAGAGTATGTGAGAGCAACAGTAGTTCTATAATGATAATAATCACAACGATAATGATCATAGCATCAACATGCATCAACAATGAGAACGAAAATCATGATAATTAGATAATTTTCAGTATCATGATTGCTGCGGTATTTTTTGTTAATTATATATTGTAAATCGAGTGTAAACTATTATCAATTATTATTGGTATCATGATATTAACCAAATATTCTTCATTATTATTGACTATCATTTTTGATTATTGTTGTTATTACATATTTGTTACTATTTCACTATTTATTAATATTCTAGTTAGTATTATTATCTCATTATCGATACCTCTATATTACAATTATATATTATTTAATTATTATTATCACTATTATTAATCATCACCATTTTCCAAATAACACTAATCTTAATTAATACTCAATCAATATTATCAATGATTAACAACAATTAATAATGATACTTATATAATACTAATTGATAATGATTAATAATAATCATCACCAACCTTCCAATTCATATCCAACTTCCGTGAGGTGCCGATGGCGGAGAAGCAGGAGCCCGACCTGTCCCTGGTGGAGGCGGCTCTTCCGAAGCACGGGGACGTCCCAATGACTGGACTTTGCAGGGGGAAATCAGTGGTTTCGTCCTAAAATGAAATATGGGGATAGAATGGAATATAACTGATATAATGGGAATAGAATGGACATAGAATGGAATAAAATATCTATAGCATTTTCACATGGGGATAGAATGGAATATAGCCATAATAAGTGATATAACTGTAGTAAGCCCCAAAAAGATAGGACAGCATTTCCAGGATGGTATACGTCAGTATACGTAGATGATATTTTCCTCCATAATTTCCAGGTTTCCAGCTTTCTATGATTTCTTGGGGGTTGCTACAACCGACATGTTTTACTTGAAGGATCATTCCACATAGTCACATAGGAAGTGTGCAAGAACCACACTTACAACCATCTTATCGATGGGATAACCCACTGAATGGGGACTGATGAACCAGGGTTACTAACCTGCGTTTGATTTTGGACACATCATGATACACCGTGGGATTTGGCGTTTTGTTCCCTACATTTTTCAGAGATTTTCACCACATCCAGATAGGATACCCCCAACTACTTGAAGTTTGGAATGGGTAGACCTGGGGGCCCAGGGTCTTACATGGTTATACATGGTTCACAAAACATGGTAGACCTTTCAGACCTCATTGTAAATGGTCCAGGACCTTGCGAGCGCGCCCCTGATTCGTGCGGAGGACGAGAATGAGAAGGACATGCTGCGAATCACAGGGTGGGAATGGATGGTTCCGGCATGGTTTGAAATTAGAGTTGGCCACAAAATGTAGGATTTATACTCATTTTCATGCCGAAACTGATTTTTCTTGACGATGAGATGAGGAATGAGGGATGTGGTATCTTATTATTCTCATAAAACCAATGAGGCCATATTTCATGCACCCCTTTTTTTGGTGAATTGCACCTCAAACTTCAAACGTGGTAGTGTGTATGCTTTGGGACTTTCCATTGTTAATCCAGGAGGAAGCTTCGTTCACTCCTCAGTCGGCACATTTCTGCAGCCTGCCCCTGTTCAATTCTGGCAAAAAGCATGGCTGGGGGTCCATGTCTGGCCCTGGAAACTTGCGAAGCCACGGACTTTGGGTCATTTTTATTTCAACTGTTTCCAAAGCAGCCCGAGATTTTGTGAATCATTCCATTTCCCATAGGATCCATGTATGGTATATATGCTAACATTTGGGGTATATTGATGGTAAATGTTACCATATATAGCATACATGGATCCTATGGGTTTTAGTTCGGCAGTTCTCCTGGGCTGCTGAGGGTGAGTTTGAGACGCGCTGAGCGCAGTAAGAAACTCAGCATGTCAAACTGCGGTCTGAAACTTTGTGAGAAATCCCAGTTCGAAAGGATTCATCATTTTTCCCATTTGAATGGCAACTTTGGGTTGCAATATGTTGATTCCTAATCAGTCAGATTCAAATGGACCCTTTTACAGGCCAAATGAATTTGGATCTTTGGGATTCACCGGCACAGTGACCACGGTGAATTACCAATGGCTTGAGTTTCGCAGACCTAGAAAGGTTCATTGGGGGCCACAACGAATGACGCATGTTTGGGGAAAAATCCGGCTCCGTCCATATGTCAGTCATCACATCCCCAACAAAAAATGATCATTTGGGGGGAATTCTCCATTTTCAGAGGCACCCAAATTGGAGACCCACTTCCCCATGAACGCATGTACTTGGTTACTTGTCCCATGCTGCATGCTATATTCCCCATTTGGATAAATGATAAAGACCTCGCTGCGACCTCCCTCACTGGAATCATGGTTTATGTTAGGGAACTCATCCCCAAAATGGCCGAACCATTCAGGTTCGTGAAATATTATAATTTACCCAGCCCCGTCAATATCCCATTCATTTTATTTCATTTTCAGTTTTTGGTTAAATCCGAGGGTCCCCCTACGCCATGGCAGGTGGTAGCCGCTCTATGAAGCCTCCAACGAAGAGCGAAAGGTGGGTCCAACTGGTGGTGTGAGATGTTGGGTAGGTGATCCCCAAAGTGGCTGCGTCTTATTTAACGGCGAAAATCGGAGATTTAACGGGAGATCCATTGGGATATAGTGGGGTAATGTGGGGTATATGTATATATAATATTATACGTACAATTATATAATTATATATGTATATATAATTATATAATTATATATGTATATATAATTATATATGTATATATATACATATCATCAATATAGTGATATAGTGCATATATATATATAATTAAAAAATAGGTGTAGTAGCCAACTATATGACTATGTATGTATATATATATATATGTATAATATAAATATAACCAACTATATCCAATTTGTCGTGAGTCTAAAAATGGGGGATGAATACATATCAATACCCTCAGTTGTGGCGATTCTTATGTTGAGAAAATGATGATAAACCAGTGGATGGAAGGTTTTTTTTTTCCCTTAAATTTTGAGATATTGACGATAGGAAAACTTGCCGCAGTTTTCGGTGAAGATTTTCTCCATTGAGGTGATGCATCCAGAATTGAGATGTCCCTGGATTCAAAGACCTGGGTTCACCAAAAGGAGATGGCACTCCCAGCTCAGGAAGGAAGTGATTCGGAGACCAGTGCCCACCTGAGCTGTCCTGAAACCAACTCTAAGGATAGCAACCAAACTGCTCATGACGTCAACATTCATGGTGATATAGACACCGTACTGCAACACACCAACCAACTGTGTGGGTCGCCAACATCACTGGATTTAGGGGAACACAAGAAACGGTGTTTGTTTCCCTATGAAATATTGGGGTTCCCTATATTTGTTGCCTTACACAAATCCAGTTCTACGCAGCTGAAAGTGAGGCACCCAGCTACGATGACTACGATCATGATGATTGTCCACCCGATGAGCCTTTCAGGTGGCAGTGGCCAAATTTTTTCCAACTTGACTTGGTCGAAAGTTGGCTTTTCATAATTTTCCAACTGGAAAATGCCAAGTGAGTGAAACCATGGAACCAGCAAAAGTCGACATTTTGTTTGCTGGTTCCATGTTGGACTGGGCTAATTAATGTGGTAAACCGTCATAAACCATCCCGAATATCAGCATTTTTATGGGTGGGATTCAAACGATGTCAAACTGGTAGGGTTTATGGCAGCCAGGGATCCCAGATGAATTCATGAATCCTTGGCTCCCAGTTTGAAGTGCCCTTTGCAGGTGGTCTGATGCTTGGGGGTCAGCACCTTGGAGGGTTTCCCTACGACATCCGCGCCCCCAGTGGATGGCCATGGATGTGAAGAGAGGTGTACCAGGGTTTTGACCCATACCCATATCATATCACATATTAATATATCACCAAAGAAGTATATGGGGAGATCACCAAGAAAGATGTGATGTGGGATATCAGCCAACAGATTCTTAAAGGCTGCTTCTTGGGTGCGATGTTTCGACAGCGGATCTTCATTGCAGTTAAACTAACCCACTGAAAACCAACATAGTATTTTGGCTTCCCACATTTTTTTCACAGAACCATGGCGATTTTTGGATGTGGCTTTGAGGCTGATTTGTGGCCTGATCCTTCTGGTCTTCATCATTTGCGTCTTGACCTGGGTGCGACACCTGGGACGTTCCGAAAAATGGCTTCATTTCAGATTTGGGAATTCTTATGACTATATACATGGCGAATATCTGACGATAGACATATATATATATATATATGAAATGGAATATAGATGAATAATGATGAATATAGATTATTTCCCCATGATGGCTGCAATTATACTGTAATCGCCCATGGTTGCGGCTGGGATGGACTTTTGATGCAGTGCGCACCGGCCCGCTTTCCGTGATTTTGCCAGTTGAATAAGAAGACTTGGTCGCAAACAAGGAACTATTTTCTTTGAATTGGTGAGGGACTTTTGTTTTAAACTCAAAAAAAAGGTTTGGCTTTCTACCCACATGCTACTCAATCTCTAGGCGATTGAGTATTCTTGACCCATACTACTGCTTTGAAAGACTGTGGTTTCATGTGCCAAGTTACTCTACTAAGTGTCTAAGTCAGGATTGTTGGGTCATTTTCGGGACCCCAAAGGCCCCTATGTCTCGGCCTATTCGGGTTTGACTGAAAAACATGATACAGGGGGAAGCCCCTGTTCCATCCACTGAAGTTCATGGTTTCTCCTCATCTTCCCAACGCCCCAGTTTATTAATAGAGGCCCACAGATTTTAATAGTAAATATAATAGTAACGAATCACTAGTTTAGGGATAACCTCCCCAACCACCCCAATTAAACCCACGAAGAGGCCTACTTAGAAGACCTGCGAGAAGCGCGAGAGCTCGAAGAGGCGCTCTATGAAACAATTTAGGGAAGATGGTGATGAACCAATCGCACGTATTATGGTTATGATGATTATGATGTTTGGTAGATGATTATGATATATTTCGATGTATTATTACGATTATAATCACTTTGGTGATAATACAGATGATGATTATGATATATTATGATGAACCAATCACCTAAGATGGTGATGGAAAATGATGATTGATGATGTTTGACATATCTGCAATCCAGATCTTTGACATATCTTAAAGCGCTTTTTCAATGTGGCTGTGACCATCCACCAAAATCCTTTTCCTGTCGGCTCGCCCTGGACACTGTATGCTTGATATCACGAACTATTCAGAGTAATGTTCTGGTTCAAGTTGGTTGCATCCAACACCATGTCTTTTGTTGGTAATGCCCATTCCTGGTTGGTGAAATCTCCATTTATGAAGCCTGAAAATCACTTTTCCTGGGCTTTTCACTGATCAACCACCACTAACAGCACAGGCCAGGGCGCGTGGTGTTGAGCTTTGAGGGGCTGAGGGTCCCAGGGGCGTAGCGTTGCCAGGAGGGAAGGTCCAAGAAATGGACACCTTAAAACCCGGACCCCTGGACCCACCAAAAAAGGGTCCCGGGAAGACGACTTTTCGCGCTGAACCACTGGAGAATGGACCATGAATCGCTGGGTTTTTGGATGTCCACGTGTTGGACCCTATCGGTTCACCGGGATGGAGTGGTTCCATCGTTGGTGCACCAACATTGGCGTTGGCCGCATGAAACACCAAAGTAGTGCAGTGGCTGTGCCGCGCCGGAAAAAACCTGGCGCTGACATCACACGCGAATTGAACACCTTGCGAAAGCAGACAAAAAAAAGAGCGAGGACTTTCAGATCACAGGTGTGTGGTTCAACAATGTGGGAACCCTGAACCAAGACCCCAGTGATTTAACATGACTGAACCGATGACAAACGATATCAAAAGATGAAACACCGATGCGAATGGTCGATTTTGCAAGCGTACTCAGCATTGTTTTTTTTTTCAACATACCAAACCAATCCAAAAACCTACAGAATTGGGTTTTTTTCAACATACCAAACCAATAAACCAATCCAAAAACCAAAAACCTACAGATCAAAATCACCAGGTCAATAAACCAGGTATCATTGGGTCAAAAGGCGCCATGACAGGTGTACGAGATCACCACACTACCGTTGGTGGGTGAGTTTTTTGACTGGTGCGGGGCCCCAACTCCGGGGCCTCGCTCCAGCGAACTCCAACGGGCACGGGGTTGTCATCCGAGAATTCTACAGGAAAAGCCATGGTTTTTGAATGTTTTTGAATGTTTTTGATCATTTTGATCTCTTTCAACATTTTCAACATGTTTCAAGTTTCTCTGTGGAATTTCTATGAATTTTGTTCTCAACCACTGTGGAGCCATTGCTTCGCGGGTCATGGCTTCGCCGCGACATTCGCGGGTAGGTTGTACGACTGGTTTTCAGAGTATCGCCTGCGGGCGGCTGGCCGGGAGGATATCTTGGAGAAGGTGGGCAGACTTGGTGGAAAAGATGAGTGGCTCGAAAAAACCCCTGTTGGTTGAGGATTAGTTCGTCATTTCATAGGTTTTTTTTGGCTCATCAACAAGTGGATACAAGTGACAAGTGATCATTGAATATTGATTCATTATCATATTGGCTTATATTATCCGAAAAAAGAAATTATGATAGCCACAATCCAGTGGGAAATCCGGCATGGCCAGGATCAAAAGGCTTTTCCCAACAAAAATTGGGGACATATGATGAACTGGCTGGATTTACTGTAGCCAACAAAAATGATGGGTTAAAATTGATAAAATGGGGATATCATTGGATAAATCTAGATACCGGTAAATTATGGGCTTGTCTGAAAATGGAATACTCCCAATTCGAAGGGATTATTGTCATATATTTTCCCACTCACATGGCAATTTTATGAGGCTTGATTCCCAATTAAAAACGACATGCCCATGGGACATTTGCCAAGTCCCCAACTTGTTGGGGGGTTGGAAGATGATTTTCCTATCGGGGTTCCATGTGGTTTATACTCAGCGCGAACGTAGATATGGCCAACAGAATTTTGCAGCCTTGATGAGCATGGGTGTATGACAAGCATGGAGATGCGCCTAATATAATGCAATGACAATGAATAATCACCATTTGGAGAACGCATGTCATTTTTTTCAGATCTGATCAGATATTTCTCCCAACAATGGGCATGGTTCAAGTATCAGGGAGCAACCAATGCCAGCCTGCAAATTTGGACCTGTTTATTGTAGCGATTCTGCTTCGAAGGGTAAAGAATGTCGAGCCCGGTGTATAACCAACCAATTTTACTTAGAAAGCGGCCTAGCCAACCAGTTCCATTCTGGCTGGGTTTTTGATTACACCTTTCATCAGTGCTACCCATATCATTGTGCCCTTCATTGGTTGCAGGGCAATGAACACCAGCTTTGATAAAAAAGTGCCTTTTGACAGCTGCGCTGATGTTCTATTGTTCAAGGTGGCGTTCACGCTGGTTTGTTTGATCGAGTTTCCTCTTTTCCACTTCTGTTGGCCAACCATGCGGCACTGGAAAATCACCGATTTAGTTCGTTTTTTCCCAACCTCCGTTTAGTTCGGAGCCAATGTTTCTTCCTATGATTTACCCATTCATCAACACCTTCACTTGGGATTTCCGAGCGGCCAGGTTCACAATCACCAAGCCAAGATCCAGGACGGGGCTTCCAGTGGATTGGAATAGGGGAGCTACTTTTGGTCTTCATCAGGAGACCAGGTGACCTGGACCTAGAGCAAAACAACATCTATCTGCTACCTTTAAAATTAGATAAAATTAACAGATTTATGACTTGTGGTGTCAGCAACAAACACCTGGATATCAGATAGAATATGATCAAATCTTGCCAGCACCGATGGGGAATATCATTGGGACAGAACTACGAAAATAGGGCATTGTAATTTGCGATTAGGTTTTTTTCTGTTAAGGCAGTGAGGGTGTTTTCCCGGCAGCACCTGTTGTTGTGTTGGGGGCAACTTGGACTCGTTCCTGACACTGGGGGCTTAAGGAGCTCTCAGCTACAGAATGTGACGTTGAGTGTGAGGCCGGTTCTGCACGGAGCATCGTTGGGGACTGTGACTATTTGCTGGGAGCAACTGACAATATTTCGATGTTGGCAAACAAATATCCACGCTTGGTCATGATGATGATGATGATGAAGAAGAAGAACTCATTTCCATCATCATCATCGTCATCGTCATCGTCATCGTCATCGTCACATTCATACATACACATACATACACATACACATACATACACATACATACACATACATACACATACACACATATACACACACATACATACACATACATACACATACATACATATACATACAAATACATACATACACATACATACACATACACATACATACATATACATACATATACATACATATACATACATATACATACATATACATACATATACATACATATACATACATATACATACATATACATACATATACATACATATGCATACATACACATACATACACATACATATACATACATGTACACATATACATATATATATACATACATATACATACATATACATATACATATACATATACATATACATATACATATACATACATATACATACATATACATACACACATACATACATATACATACACATATACATATACATATACATATATATACATACATCTACATACATCTACATACATCTACATACATCTACACACACATCTACATACATCTACATACATCTACATACATCTACATACATCTACATACATATACATACATATACATACATATACATACATATACATACATATACATACATATACATACATATACATACATATACATACATATAC
>Ga0126342_10021821_pt1 | contig 10638 bp, 9 predicted proteins | sample Cyp1metagenome_FD_92528 | JGI IMG/M metagenome (GOLD analysis project Ga0126342, IMG submission 92528) | Coral microbial communities from Lord Howe Island, Old Settlement Bay, Australia - Cyphastrea 1 metagenome | ecosystem: Host-associated > Invertebrates > Cnidaria > Coral ...
TACACCACACTACATCCAGCAGTTGTGGGTGAGGTGACCGACCAGGTGACCACTGCAACCATTGCAGCCACTCCAAAAAACACAGCTCCAACCACCTTTGGGTCCATCAGTGGATTCGCTCTGCCATCCGTGATTTAGAACAACCAATCTCTCCTATAGGTTTCCTATTTTTGAAACTTCCGCCACCACCTTGTGGGGTACTACTGGTAGGTAGCACTATTATTTTTTTGCAAACCTTCCAAAAACCACTTTTTGCAGTGAAGTAAGTGGTACTATTAAGTCATCTTCACAGTGTTCCGAAGCAATTATTTTGTGGGGATTCTATTGACTTTTGCTTGGGAAGATGAGCTTCGAAGGATGGGCCTCCTTGCAGTTGCATCCCAGTTGCCTACTAGCAAACACCCATAGATATAAAGGCTTAAAGTATAGCCCACCGAGAAATGCGATTTAAAGAAACGCTATAGTTACTTGCCACTTACTAAATCATGCACTGGAAATCCAAATCAGTTGAACTTTGCTGATTTGTTGCTTCGTTTAGATCAGTAAAAAATGCTTCCAGAATTGGTTGTTTAGGGGGTTGCAATTTACAGGTGTCACCCCAAAAAAACGCGGAAAAGACATGTAAGGACATGTAATGAGATGTAAAGACAATTGTTGCGGGTTAAGTTTCAATTTTCCCAGCCAATCCTTTCATCAGTAACTCCCAATTTTTGCTGTTCAAATCTTTGAAAGTGTAGGTGCCGTCTGGGATACCAAGTTGGAAAACCCACCATGCGTAGATCATTTTCCCAGGAAAACCAAGAGTTTTCCACGGCTAAATCAGGAGGTGTTGGACCGGCAGCTACCGGGTTGCTGCCGTCGCTGCAGGGGAGAGACCTGGAAACAGGCGCGAAGCCGTGAAGCCGTCGCGACCGAAGCCTGGAGTGATGGGAATTGTAAGGGGTAACTATCCCAAAGAAACGGCTGATTTCCGGATAGTGAATTAGTATGAATTAGCATAATTATTCCAATTTATCGTTCAAAATTTCACTATTCCATAGTGAGATTTTAGTGTTCTATTTGTTTGAGGGGTGCCAAGACAAAAATTTCCTCAAGCCAGTGAGAAATGAATGGTAGCATTGTTTGTCGGATTGTTGATGGTAGTGATGGAAGGGCTGAGGGATCCCAACCAGTGACCAATACATAAGCAGCATGCAACCAGCATGCAACCAGATACAACCACATATCCGGGTCAATTGATGGCTATATAAACTGTGATTATAGTTTAAGATGTTCTTCGCAAATGGAAATATATGTTGATAATGAGATATTGCAGGCTGTCCAAAAAAGTTAGCCATGGCTAGTTGGTGCTGTCACACATTTTTTTCAACCATGATTCTGGGATGGTGATCCCTATTGATTTTCATGTATTTTTCCGGCAAGAATGACACCACCAGATGATGCAACTGTTCCAGGTTCCTCTGCGCAAGCTCCGTCGCAGCGCGCCCATGGAGAAGGACATGTTGCTTCCGCGTGGAGAAGAGTGGCGCGGCTGGTGGATGGAGAAGAGTTACTAAATGTGACTAAGATATCTAAGAAATGGATAGAAATGGATGATAATTGGATTCTAGATTTGGGCACATTTGGGGCATCAAAGATGGCATTGGAACAGCCGCATTTACACTTATTGTTTGCTCTATAGGTAGTTTGCTTGCGAAAGGTGGGACTTCCCGTTGGATTGCTGGAGGGTGCGGTACGGGCAGAAAATTTGCCAACGGATTTCTTGACTGGGGATTTCACCAATACGGAAGGGAGATTGAAAAGCTAAAGAATGATAAATGGGGAGTTGACTCATTGACACCATGTAAAGATATCGTTCTTAGATTCTTACAGTTTTATCATGTTTTGTTTATTGGGAATGGAATAAGATCTGGATGTCCGATTGCTAGGTTGATCTAGCTTGGATTGCCAGCCTCGGGTCGCATGAGACCCATGCCTGGACACAGCGTTGAGGCTTCCCTTCCTCAACTCCATCCCAGCGCCTTGGTATGATGATAGCTGCATGTTGCACAGTATGTTTTGTTCAAATGCGCAATGTGTGTATTTTTTAACGGCGACCATCTAACCTTTGGTGGTTTCCTATGTAACATAAAAAATTGGAGGACAGGGTTCCTCCCTGGGTATGGACGGGTGGACCCTGGCAGTTTCTGAGGAGATGGCAGGACGTCGTGGATGGCAAAAGGAAGCAGTGGATGACTATGAAGGGCTGTGAGTAGCGATGCCTGAAGCAGTTCTCTGTTAGATAGTAGGTGATAGTAGATTTGATGGGAATGTACTGAGCTAGGATAGCTAGGGAACCAAAACATGATGGATGTTCTTCAGGTTCCACTGTTAACGGAATGAGTTTCTTCAGGCGTGCCAGTTGAAACTGGATGTTGGGTTTCTTCTTCGAAGACGGGGTTGGAGAGAGCCTTTATGTCCGCAAAGGCCAGAGGCCAAAAAAAACTAAGACCACGCAGGAGAACGATCCAAGTATGGTCAAGAGTTCCACGTTCAGCCTTTCCGAGCAAAGCTATCTTCAGATCACCCTGCCTTTCTTGCCGGCAGAACATGACAGAACCATGACTGAGATGACAAATGTAGATAAGATGCATATTTTGTAAAAATGGTTTGAGACAGAGCGGGGTCACGGCCACAGTGAAACACTAGACAAAAGATGGAGGGAAAAACAAACGTGGGAATGGGATTTGGTTTACACAGGTTCGGGCATGTTTTAGCACAGATTCCATGAAGAGATGAAGTGTTTCCGCTTGGTCCTCTCCAACCTCTGGGCGCGGGCTCCAGGGGTTCAGGAGCTGGGGAAAAGAAATGAAGCGATCGAGCCGAGGATCGGAGCAAATCAGTCTGGATAGAAACTAAGGACCTCTTTTGTACTGCATTGAGTTTGGCCAATTAATTCATTTTTAGCGTTTCTTTGTCTAGTTGGTCATCTCAGTTTTGAGCCATGACCCCGATAGAAGATCGTAGAAGCCTGGATGGGGATTTGTTTGTTGGACATGTTATTTAAAGTTTCGTTCGATTCATGGGAAGGAAGCATAAACCATCTGGTGGTGCTCTTGTCATTTGGGTGTCTTCGCCTGTCATTTGAGTTGATATCAAACGGATGGATTGGTTTTCATCGAGCTACCGATTCGTCAATTTCGCACAAAAAAAAGTTCCTTTTTCAGACAGATTCAGACAGCGGATGCTTTATCCTTTTGTAGAAGTTTCACGAGTGCACTTTGATGTTTTTAAGCCGATTACAGAAGTTCCCAAAGCCAGAAATAGCAGAAATCGATTGAGGCCCATTTTGAAACGCTTCCTCTATATGTGTAACCACAAAAATGTGTCAAATTAGGTGGAGTCAGGTTACTCACCCAAGTGCCAAGGATGGAAGTCCGTCGCTATCTCGAAAACTGGGAGCGGAAGCTTCGCAAAACCACAAGGTGCCGGGCGTATTGGGGTGGCCTGAACCTGGGGATGCTGGACGCGCCACCAGGAGAGATTGATATTTTAAGGATGAAGATAGTTGAATAATAAAAATAAATTATGGAAATACAAATCCATATATAAACCAATAAAAATCATAAAATCTATAGATATAGACTAGATATAATAATAAGAAATTAAATTCATTTTCAGATTATTTAATTCCAATAATTATAGTATATAAATATTCCAAAAATATGGTAATATTTAAAATTAAATATCTTTTAATTTATATATATATATCAATATATTTAATTTAATAAATAATATATAAATAGATAAATATATATATATATAAATAAGTATTTATATAATATAATATAAATAATATATATAATATTTATAGAAATTTAAAAAAAATATATTATTATTATATTTGAATGTTATTATATGGAAAATATTATTTTATATATTAATTATTTAATATATTAAATATAATTGGAAATAAATTATAATAAATAAAAATTTGAAATGTTTAAGGAATTTATGGATCCTAATAAAAAAAATATTGATATATTTAAAAAATTAAATTTAATGAATAATTTAGATAAATTCTAAATATTAATATTAATTATTATTATATATTAATAATTATTAAATTTATATAATTTAATTTGATATTTTTTTTTTTATTAATTAAAAAAAATATATATTAAAATTATTAATTATTATGATTCGAATATAAAATTTAATTATAATGAAATTAAAATTTATTTTTTTTATATTAATGAAATAAATATATAATATATTAAAAGAAATTAATTTTTATTTATCTATATTTATTTTTGTTAATTTAATATATTAAAATAATAATTATATTATATATTTTTGATAATAAATATTGTTTTGAAGAGGTATTTTTTTTATAATTATGTATGTTTAATAATTGTATTTTTTATTATTAAGGTAATATTTTTATTTTATATAAAATTAATATTTATATATTAAAAAAAAATAATTAATAATGAAAAATTAGAAATATAAATAATATTTTAGGATTTTGATATTCTAAATTTATTTTAAAAAATATATTAATAAGGATATTATAATAATCTTATTTAATAAAAATAATATTATTGATGGGGGAAATATTTTATTTCCGATATTTTTTTTATTTTCTTGCAGAATGATTCTTAAACTAACATTTTGTGGGTTAAGATCCCAAAGAAGATTTCTTATTTGATAGGAATATTGTTATATTTATTAAATTCTTTAAATCTATATATGGATAAATAATTTTCCTAAACAATAATTTATCATTTTACTTCCTTATTAGCAAAACATTACGCGAATACAGGCACACAAATATGATTTCTGAGATGTCTTTTGATAAATAATTAAAGGAATCTGGGTAATAAAATATATATATATATTCGCCGCGCTATTATCGGGTTACGTCGTCGTATCGCCAAAAAACGAAAACAGGAGAAATTTCGACATTACAGGATATCACTGTTACAATAAATTGAACAAATTTGAATGAAAAATTTTGAATCCTTATTAATTGTTTGAGGAACCCTAACTACCCATATCTTGAAAGAAAAATAGTTGCAGATATGTATATATTTGACATCAGGAAAAGTTTGATGCAAGAAAGTAATTGAAGGTTTCTTGTTCTATACGGTGTGATATTTTATAGATTGTTGAAGAAAATTGATATATAAATGAATCCGAATGAATTTGCGTAAATTTAGAGGTTTATATTACAGAAAAAATAACAGTAAATTTGATATTTAATTTCAAGGTAAATTCTAGATTTATTTTAATTTGAAATTTGGTTCAACCATTTTTTTTCTTTTATTATGTCTAGCAAAAAGTACCTTAACCGAACGTGCTTCGGTTAAGGCACTTTGGTCAACCAATTAACCGAACGTGCTTCGGTTAAGGCACTTTGGTCAACCAATTTTGTTCTTTTCTGGAATAATATTTATATCCTCCTTTCAGGAGGAGTCCTAATTTGATGCCAGTAATTCGTGTACCTTTTTTGTCAGTCAAATGTTTGACATACAAAAATTTGCTTGTTTTGGAAATAAGGTTTTCATCTTTTTCGAAGAATTTCAGTTTATTTCCTCATTAGCAAAATGTCACGCGAATACAGGCACACAGATATAATTTCTAACATGTCTTCTGGCAAATAATTAAAGGAATTTACGTAATAAAATACATATATGTATATGTATATATATTCACCGCGCTATTGTCGGGTTACGTCGTCGCATCGCCAAAAAATGAAAACAGGAGAAATTTCGACATGGGACATGTATTCTCATGACAGGACATCATTGTTGCAACAAATTGAATAAGTTTGAATAATTAAACATGTGGTTGTTTCCAAATGATTCCAGTCAGCGACAATTTTTTCGTCGAGGGCAATGGGGAAAAGTCTCAGGATTATATGCTGGAGATCTGTTGTTTCAGGTAAGTTTCTCCAGTACACCCGAAGCCAGCCCCGATTTGTCCAAAATTGATTCTTGTTCTTTTGCAATTTCTCAAAAGAGAACTATTGAAGTCAAGATATAAAGAGCCATCGGAAGGATTATTATGGCTTGGAACTCTTCCGAACCAAAACAGCATTCTCAAATTACATTCGAGTTCAACAAATTTTTGGGTGAAAAATTTAGCCATATATACCTTCTCGACATCGTAATCGTTGAAAATTCTTGTAAACCCAATATATATTATGCAAAGTTCAAAGCCTGTATAATGCTCTGCAAATTTGACGTAGGGGTACCTGCATCTCGTAGTTTGCACAAAAAAGTGTAGAGTCCATGTTCAGTCCCAGGAAAGATTTCACCTGTTTTCTTCAAGTTGCCCACGAAGCGGAGAAAAGAATGGCATCTTTTGAGCAAGGTCTGAGGTGCCTTCTTTGCGAAAATATCCCTCAATATTCTTAATTGTTCAGTGACATTGCCAAATTGATTCAATTGAACTACAATGAGACAGCTGCCAGGAAGTTGCAAAAGTACATCAAGCCATCTTTTCAATGCAGTTTGAAATTGAGCGTCCCTCAATTCTGTTCAGTTGTTCTCACTACCTGCTTTGACAACCTGTATTCACGATGTTGCAGCAACACCCTGAGATCGATATTTCTTCTCCGGTTGTACTTCGGGCAGGCTCTCATACAAAACGGTAGGAGGCAAAGAACATTTGAAAATTGCAGGTTTCAAAGATATAACTCTTACCAGCAACAATGTGTTTCCAACAGCTTCTGTCCCACGGCAAGACTACAGGAGACTCGACTGAAATTTCACTCCAAGCCTTTGCAAAAACTAAATCTGAACCTTTCATGCAGATGTATCACATCTATTGTAGTAAGCACCAAGCCGACGACGCAGGTGAGGAGCGTCCAGCCGAGGGTGCAAGCATGTGATAGCTTGCAATTGCCACTACTCAGCAGGTGTAAATTCGAAAAAATGGATGTTCTGAATTATCAAATTAAATTAAAAGGTGGTTTGAAATACAGATGAACAAAACCAAATAAAACAAGAAATCCAGAACCCCATTATAAATTTTAAATCCTCATAAAATGTTTGAGGAACCCTACCCACCCATACCTTGAAAGAAAAATAATTGCAGATATGTATATACTTAACATCAGGAAAAGTTTGATGCAAGAAAGCAACTGAAGGTTTCTTGTTCTACACGGTGTAATGTTTCAGAGATTCTTGAAGAAGGTTGACACACATATAAATCCGAATGAGTTTGTGTAAATTCAGAGGTTTGTATTACAGAAAAAACAACAGCAAATTTGTTATTTATTTCAAGATAGATTTTAGATTTATTTCAATTTGAAATTTGGTTCAACCAATTTTTCATTATGCCTAGCAAAAAGTGCCTCAACCGAACGTGCTTCGGTTGAGACACTTTGGTCAATCAATTTTTTTGGTCAACCAATTTTACTCAACCTCCTTTCAGGAGGAGTCCTAACTTGATGCCAGTAGTTCGCGTACCTTTTTTGTCAGTCAAATGTTTAACTTACAAAAATTTGCTTGCTTTGGAAATAAGGCTTCATCTTCTTCGAAGAGTTTCAGCATTCGGCACAAATTAATTTCTATCGGCTACAAGTCGCATGCCTTGGAACAATATCTTTATTTATTATATGATGAGGAAAATTTCCTCTCGATATTTGGTCTAGATATTAATAATATTCTAGGAAGAAATTAAAGGACCGGATAATCGCATAAATTAATTTCTTCCACTAATGAATTTCAATGGTTTTAGCGGGGACAGGGAAGGAAGGAAAAACAAAGGAGGTGGTGAAAGATCGGGAAGATAAAACGATAGGTATGTATATATATATTTATATATATATATATATGATTTATATGTTCACCCTGATGTGAATCGCTATAATTCTTCCTTCTCAAATCATGGGAGGGAAGCGGCGTGGAGTTGTCGGATAACGCATGGCTCGGTGCTGAAAACTTTGGTCTGGCTGCGGTGGGAGAACAGGGATGCCCCAAATCTATTCATTGGACAGGGTCCATTCCATTTCTGGTGAGGACATCAACTATCTTCATTTGATTTTTCAGATCTTATTTTGTTCAATGGGATTGAACCAATTTTGTGGGAACCTCAGTGATTACCAGTGTACGAGGTTCCGGCCTTTCTCACTGGTAGCGGAGCTACCCTGAGGCTCCAGTGAGGACACTGTAAGAGTGGCTCTCCAAGGCCTTTTTGCAAGCTTTACTACGCTGGTGCCCACATGCCGCCGAGCCAAGGTGGAGGATTAGGTGTTCCGTTGCCTGCTGATGATCCAGATTGGCTTCCAGTGGTATTTAATCGAATCTGACACCACACTATGACATCAAAGTCTTAGAAGGCAAAGAGGTACCACCTGACCCCCAATGGCGAATTCTGCATCGATGGCTTGTCAGTCAGGCCGATGAATTTTTGACACGGTCTACATTGTCGCGGACAATGGATTTTTTTTTCCGTCCAACGCCTTCATGGCTTCCGCCAGGTCGTTCAACATGCTTTATTGGCTATTGCAAATTGGGCTTAATTGATTAATTATGGCATACGCAGGCCGTCTGCGGTTGAGTGGCCTCAAAAGTAAACTGATGAAGGACCGATACGTAGTCCTGTCTACTGTCACAATGTCATCACCGAATCGCACAGCGAAACACAAAAAAACAACCCGCAAAAAACAACCAAAACACAAAAACACCAAAACACAACCCAAACAAAACACAAAACAAAAAACCAACCCACACGAACAAAGCAGCAACGTGACAGATACCAATTCATGGGTGAAAGCGGTTAATTGACGCAAGAGGTAATAATTTTATATCATCTCAGTATGGTATGGCAATACAACAAAACCAAACAAAAACACCCAGACCACCAGCGAGTGACTGAAGCAACAAAGTACCATGTGGAAACCAGGGATCCCCCCCACCAGGATCCCCGAGATCACATGGTACAAGCCTACAAGGCATAACAACTCACATAAAGGCACCCCGAAGCAAACACCGGCAACGCCGGGTCACAGCGAGAGTGGTGAAATGCAAAACAAGGCGAGACGAACGGTGAAACATGAACCAAGGTGAAAAAGGGAAAACAAGGCATCTACGGTGTTCAAGGCACACTCAGAGTCCGCTCAGTAGTGCTTTTCCAATCATCATACTCTCAGGGGCTTTCCGTGCACATTTCCAAAAGTGCTTGTTGGATGGGCGGTGTGCCAAAGGCAGTTCACGTGAACAACGACCAGAGTGAGGGGGCGGTGAGAGACATCCTATAAGGACATCTTTCATAGGTCAATTGCAGTGCACTAGTACTCTTGCCAATAATCTTCATGGTATGGAAGATTGTGCTCTTCATCAGTGCATGGCGATATTTGTGGATTAAGCTCTTCCGATGATGTGCTTGCCCCTTTGCCTGTATGTGGCAGCAACAGCAAGGCTTTCTGCGCTTGGCTAACTTCGTAACTGGCGGAAATTGTGCAATTATCCAGGATACAGCTCAATTGGCGAAGTTGGCGTATAGAGGCTTCTAGGTTAATAACCCTCTGGGATGGGATGTCCTGGATACCTTGGAGCTTCTGGTATGCCTTATTGAGCAGTTTGTGGCAGCATCAACCTCACTGGTAGTGACCTGGCACAGGGTCAATTGAGTAATTGACTTGGCTAGGCGATTGACTGCTGCATCTTTCGTTGGCGTCGGGCCATACTACAAGGCTAAACTGCACGCTGAGTGTTCTGCAGGCAGAAAGCAGCTGTACGGTCCAGCCATCAGCAGCAGTGCGATCTACCCGTTGGAGCAAGAGTGTAACGACGTCCATTCGAAGTCGTATACGACCGGTAGAGATATTGGTTTGAAGTTCAATCAAACGGCAACGGGTTCCATGGCTCGATGTGCTTTGACATCATTCTAAGCTAGAAACTACTAGTGAGAGCTAGTGTCAGTTAAGTGACCCGCGCCCCACCCCCCCTTCCCAAACTACATCTTACTCCAACTTTAGTGCGTAGTAAACCAGTAGAGTGTTAAATACTCACCATTTTTTCTGGATTAAAGGTGTACTGGCCAACCATGAGTACCCCATGGTGACCAGTGACTCCTCTGACATGGGGCTAGGTAGCTTCGGCCTCAGTATCGATGAGTGGCAACCGTGAGAACCTCACGTTGTCCTCTAGTCCTTATTGGAATTGGGTATGCGAATGTGTGGGGGGGCGTACTTTTGCGGCTCGTTGGATGTGGCTTCTGGAGGAACTCGTTGTAGCCTCCGTAGGTGCTGCATCATCGTTTGTCTCCGGCTGGATCATCTGGGCAATGACTGGATTTTTTTTCCGTCCAATGCCTTCATGGCTTCCGCCAGGTCGTTACACACGTTCGCTCGCAGCAAAAAGATGAATTGTAATTATCATGCAAGGCTGTCTACTTGTCGATAGCCACAAAAGTACTGGTAGTGGACCTGTACGCAGTCCAGTGAGCTGTCCCAGCAAGAAAACACACAAAAAACCAAACCAAAAATAAAAGAAAACAAGCAAACACAAAACACACAACCACAACCAAACCAAAACAAAAACAACACAGAGAAGTGGGATCGCAACCAGCAATGGGAATTACATGCATGATGACATCTTGTGTGTCATTATGAGAATGGCCACCGAACAAGAAGCAAAACAAAGA
>Ga0126342_10021822_pt1 | contig 10637 bp, 13 predicted proteins | sample Cyp1metagenome_FD_92528 | JGI IMG/M metagenome (GOLD analysis project Ga0126342, IMG submission 92528) | Coral microbial communities from Lord Howe Island, Old Settlement Bay, Australia - Cyphastrea 1 metagenome | ecosystem: Host-associated > Invertebrates > Cnidaria > Coral ...
TATAGTTGAGATATATTAAAAATATTAGATCTATTTACATACAAAATAAATAATATAATATAATATAATAATATATAATATATATATATATATTATAAATATTATATATATTATATATAATATATTATATAATTATATGATATATTATATATATTATATATTTTAAATTATATATATGATATGTTATATAGATATGTATTGTACATGACATAGAATATATTATATATATATCTATATATATATCTATTATACATTATATATTACATATTATATATAATTCATTATTAGACATTATATATTGTATATAATATATAATATATATCATATAATATATATGTGGAACCTGTACCGCACCTTTCGTGCAGGTCCGCTGCCCATCTCTTCCAAGCCAATGCTGCGCAAGGCCTCGGGACCGTGTGAGATACCGCAAAGCGATCAAATCGTTTTTTTGCTTTTATACAGTAATATATATATATATGTAAACATATTTATATAATATGTATGTATGCATGTGTATTTGTATTTGTGTTTGCGTATTTGTTTTTAAATGTATAAAATGATAAATTGTAAAATCTGTGAAAATTCAATAAAATTCGCCCATCTGAAGTATTCGTTTTAGTCTGTACCTATCCCTCCGTTTGTGCCTATTGAGATTTGAGTGGGTATGGTTTTTAGCCTTTAATTTGTAGTACCCAAATACAATTGTTATCCACTTTTGTAGATATTTGGAGGGCCTACATATTGATTTGAAATGTCTTCCCCAAAGATATCATTTTGTTGATAGTCTCTAGTACAATTCCCAGAAGATTTCTCTGATTTTCCCAAAGTACCAATCCATCAATCCGAAAGAGAGGCTCATGAGATTTGGGGAATCAACTGGGGATAACAAGAACTCCGTCCATGGGACAACCAATCCTTAATGGGAAACAAATCCGAACAGGTGAGGATCGGAACAGGGCTATTTGTGATTCCTATGGACTATGTACGATAACTATTTGTGAGCAAACAGGGCTCCTTGATTAGATTGTAGCTCTACGGCCATTTCAGTTCCTGCAAAAATGTCATGGAAACTCACGTTCCGTATTTTTCCCTAACACTCACCAAAAATCTGGAAAAAAAAAACACGCTCGAGCAGGGTGGTCTTGTCTGCTGGTCACAACAAGCAACAAAAAGTTGGTCGGCCACAGAAGAAGCTCGGTGGATGCGAAAGGGGCCCCTTTGCCTTGCTATGTTTGGACATGGAAAGTGAGTGAAATAGGAACCTTTACATACCTTTACTGTGTGTAACATGTGGTAATAAATGCCCCAAGTAATCTCAGTTAACCATGTTTGGCATGGCCACCAAGGAGCAACCGGAAAGCCATCGCTGGCAGATGCGATGGCAAAGGCCGACTTCCTGAGATCCATCTTTGAACCACGCTGCGATCTCTTTGAGGTGCCAGTTGACACAGTGATGGTGATGGTGATGATGATTATGATGATGATGATAATGATGATGGTAATGATGACAATGATAGTGATGATGGTGATGGTGATGAAGATGATGATGATGATGATAATAATGATGATGGTAATGATGACAATGATAGTGATGATGATGATGGTGATGAAGATGATGACGATAATGATGATGATGATAATGATGATGGTAATGATGACAATGATAGTGATGATGGTGATGGTGATGATGATGATGATAATGATGATGGTAATGATGACAATGATAGTGATGATGGTGATGGCGGTGATGATTATGATGATGATGATGATAATGATGATGATGATGGTGATGGTAATGAAGATGATGCTGATTATGATGGTGATGATGACAATGATAATAATAATGATGATTCGATGATGATGATGATGAGACTGATGATGATAATGATGACGATGATAATGATGATGGTGATGGCGATGATGATTATGATGATTATGATGATGGTGATGATGGTGATGATGATGATGATTATGATGATGATAATGATGATGGTAGTGATGATGATGATGATGATGGTAATGATGACGATGATAATGGTGATGCTGATGGTGATGATGATGGTGATGATGATGATGATAATGATGATGATGATGGTGATGGTGGTGGTGGTGGTGATTGTGATGGTGATGATGACGATGATGATCATGATGGTGATGGTGAAGATGATGGTGATGATGATGATGATTATGGTGTTATTGGTTGTTGTGTTTGTTGTGTTTGTTGTGTTTTTGTGTTTGTTATGTTTGGTTTGTTTGTTGTGTTTGTTGTGGTTGTTGTGGATATTGTGGTTGTTGTGGTTGTTGTGGGTGTTGTGGATGTTGTTAATGTTGTTAATGTTGTGTTTGTTGTGTTTGTTGTGTTTGTTGTGCTTGTTGTGCTTGTTGTGTTTGTTGTGTTTGTTGTGGTTGCTGTGGTTGCTGTAACTGCTGTGGTTGTTGTGGTTGTTGTGTTTGTGGTGGTTGTTGTGCTTGTTCTGGTTGTTGTTGTTGTTGTTGTTGTTTGTTGTTGTTGTTGTCGTGTTTGTCGTTGTTTTGTGGTTGGTGTGGTTGCTGTGGTTGCTGTGGTTGCTGTGGTTTCTGTGGTTGCTGTGGTTGCTGTGGTTGCTGTGGTTGCTGTGGTTGTTGTGTTTGTTGTCGTTGTCGTGGTTGTCGTTGTTGTGGTTGTTGTGGTTGCTGTGGTTGCTGTGGTTGCTGTGGTTGTTGTGGTTGTTGTGTTTGTTGTGCTTGTTGTGCTTGTTGTGCTTGTTGTGTTTGTTGTGCTTGTCGTGTTGAGACTTTAATAGTAGCAAGGGAGCTTTATGTTAAAAATAGTTTTATTTATTATTTTGTTTATGATTTTAATATGATTAAATTTATGATTTGATTTTTTTCGATTTTTTCTTTATGAAAAAATATGATGAAATTTATGTTTGTTTTTTTTTTTCGTTCTGGCATGTTTATGATTGTTTTATGAGTTTTTTTATGTTTGTTTTATGATTCTTAATGATTTTTTATTATTTTTCTCGGCATGAAAAATCATAAAAAAAATCATTAAACAATAAAAGCACATAAAAAAAATCATAAAAAATCATAAAAATCATAAAACAAATATAAAAAAAAAATCAGAAAATCATATTTTTTGATTGTTTATGATATTTTTAATGATTTGTTTATGATATTTTTATGATTTGTTTTATGTTTTTATGATTTTTTATTATTTTTTTTTGATTATGTTTTTGTGTTTTTCTACTTTTTTCTTCGAAACCAAGTGAAACTAAATCATAAATTTCATCATTAAAAAAAAACATAAATTCAACCATAAACAAATCATTAAAAAAAAGTCATATCTGAAAATTTCCCGTTTTTTTCCGACATAGTGAAATCATAAAAAAAAAAATCATAAAAAAACATAAATAAAATTATTTGTATAATTCATTTTTAAGCTAACGTTTAAAGTCTCAATTGTTGTGCTTGTTGTGCTTGGTGTGCTTGGTGTGCTTGTTGTGTTTGTTGTGCTTGTTGTGCTTGTTGTGCTTGTTGTGCTTGTTGTGCTTGTTGTGCTTGTTGTGGTTGTTGTGCTTGTTGTGGTTGTTGTGGTTGTTGTGGTTGTTGCCATTGATTTTTTGACATGATTATAGTCATTGTACTGGTTCTGGCTGCTCGGCTCAGTTGCTCTCGCTGCGCGGAGTTCTTGGAGGGATCAACTGCATCCTTGCAGGCCTCGCCCTCTCTCGTGCCAAACATGTGACCAGTCACAGGCGACACACAAACCGCAAACGAATTTCACTATCTCAGTTCAAACCAGACAAGAACAACGGTTACCAAAACATAAGACAACAAGTAGAAAAAAAAAGATCGGATCCTTCCATCCTCTGGAACCAGACATAGATTGGAATCATGATCCTCCAAGGGATAACCAGGAGATGCTTTATGGGAACCCCGAAAAGTTCGCCAAGTCTCATGTTGCGAAGTCCACTTCGGTCAACATGCCTGGGGTTCATGTGCCATGACGATTGGTCCGTGGATATCAAACTATAGGTATATATGATTTAGTAGATTGGCTGATGAGCATTTCACTGAAGACTTTCAAGAATTCAAGCGATACAAAAACATAATTTGGGGAAACAAATTAGGTTGTTTCTGTTCTAGGGCCAGATAATCAAAAACAACAAACATGTTTAGTTCAGATATATCAGCATCCATAAAAATGCAACGAATGAACAAACCTGTCCTGTTGGCACTGGGAAATCCCAAGGGAAACATGTTCCAGTGGGACAATCGTATATATATATATATTGCATTTTCCATTGCCATCATTATCTACAAAGGGTATATATTCCGGTTTTTCAGAATAGCGGGGCCACGCTGAAAATATATCAGTGACCCAATGCCCTCAATCAAAAATGGTCCCACCTTCTGGCGAGACCTTAAGCCGCAGATAACGTCGCGTGTTGAATTTCCCTGCTTGTGTTAGTTAGATATTCATGTTTTTTTGGGGGGTTGTTGATGTTTGTTCCCAGATTCCCTCCGTTTGTTTTTCTTAGTGGCATAGACCGTTGTTTTGATGGTATTCACAAGTTCAGTAGGTTTTCTTTGCTTGTGTATACACATATAGTGTATATATATATTTACATCTATATTATTCATTATGTGTCAACATATGCCATATCATACCGTACCATACCGCACAGACTATGTCATACGATACATTACATTGCTGTGCATCACATTGTGTCACATGAGATATGACACCATGACATGACATGACACTACATAACAAAACATAACATACCAGAACCAAACAAAACATCAAACACGAAAGGTACCATATGTTTGTTTCAACAAAATATGTTTCCATCACATTGCATGAAACTATATTTCATCGCATTACATGGCAATTCTTTACTAAAAGACAAACATGTAAAACTATGTAACATGTTCATAAGACTGGTTCTAAGATGATCAATCACTGATGTATGGTGCTGACAAGAAATACGTGTGATTCTCAATCTCATGTGACATGTTCTCATAATTTCATAGGTGTATATAAACATAAGTAATCAAACTGTGTATATATATATATATATATAAACTGGTAGATATACCAATGTTTATGACTCAGTAAATGCAATTATACATACAGAGGTTACATATTGTTGCATGCCATTAGTTTGTCTATGTGTACAATCATACTGAAGTAGGTAGGACCTTGGCCTTTCCACCAAATTCCAATTCTGGTGATTTGTTTTGTTTTGAAAAGCACAAGTTTACATACTTAAGGCAGGCTATTTTATATAATGTATTTGTGTGGATCGGTTTGACTGAAAATGGCAACCCCAGAATCCGTTGGTTAACCATAAGTATCACCGTTACTAAGGCCATTTTGGGCTTATGCCGCATTTACAAACAGACCTATATGTGTAGCTGTTTAACCCATATGGTTGGTTCATAGGGATTGCCATATTACCGATTGTGCAAATCAGCCATATATTGGATAGTATAACTCCCTACCATCATCAACCAACAATAATTACTAACCCATCCCATGATATTGGCTGGTAAATGGAAATCCCGTTAGTTATGGCCTAAACCCCCATAAAGCAGTTTTAATTGAATGGTTCATTATCATGTCAACCGTTAAATATATATATATATATATATATATATGTTTCTCGGTTTTATCTATGGCATGAAATATCTCCATCATATAATCCGTATCTTCTAGCCCCAATAGCCGAATGCAATCATCAACCAACCACAGTTGACTACCAACATATCCCACTGATACCTCCGTCTTTTGATGGTTAAGTTGAGATCTTTTTCATGATGGTTGAATCACCATGAAATCTGGGTCAATTAAAAACATCACTCACTTGGGGATAATTCCCCGAATCCTAAAACCATGATTCTAGTGAGGTCAAAGTGAGGTCACGGTAATTTACCTATATTTATATCTATATCTATATCTAGATATATATATATACAGCACTGCTGGAAGGAATAACCATCCGTTACCCAGTTATTTTAGGGTACCATCCGGGCACCAGGGTTTTGACTCATAGCCATCTTGAATCACTGGGTTAGATATAATCATCCATATAAATCTCCATCAAAATGTCCATTGTGGTAAACATTTTCCCATGTGTTCCCATCGTTTTCCCACGGTTATGGCTTTTGAAGACGGCTCAAAGGGAGGTTTCCTAATATGGGGCTGCCCTCAAATCATCCATTTTTTTACATGATTTTCCATGAAATAGACCATCCAGCTATTGGGGAAAACCACCAATTTAGGAAACCCAAATTGCAATGCCCAGGCTGCTTCACGCGATCGACCACCTCGTCAAACAAGGGCGGCGCTGAGCTCAGGCTGGTGCTGCGTGACATCCTGAGCGAAGAACGCATTTTTTGGGATTTCATTTGTTTTTTTTTCATGGGTTATTAAAAGGATATTCCAAGGACTTAATGGGATTTGACGGGATTTGGTGGGATTTAATTGGGTTTGACTGAGATTTTAATGGGATTGCAGAGGGTTTAACCAGCAACTATCAATGATCGGTAGGAAACCGGCAGAACATAAGCATCAAAGGTTTGGAATTTACCTATGAACGGAATTTAACCACTAAATGATGCAAGTTTGATGGGATTTGACGAACAAATATGTCGGTGCTTGAGTAGGTATTGGTAATATTGGTCAATATACATACATACATAATATATATATATATGATATGATATTTGGGATTAGACAAACCAGTTATAACAAGGATATATGGGAATATTATATGTGGATTTTGTCAATAATATGGGATATTTGGGTTTGTCCAAAAACATCCCGCCGGGTCGGAAATGGAACGTGGTGGTGACTGGATTTTGCCGTTTCATTCTTTGTGCAAACCATGGTATTTACAGCGTTTTCTGATGCATGAATTATCCCAAATGTTGATAATTCCAATACGTTTCAGGATATCTGCGTTTTTCCCTCAGGGAAACGAAAACTTCATCATTTGGATCCATTGAAAACATGATCTGTTGTTTGAGAAATTCGCGTCTTCTTACACCTTTTGACAAATCAAGCGTGGAGTGTCGCACCTTTTCTCTTTTCTCCATTTTGTCATGCTTCAGTCATGTGTCCGCACGTCTTCAGCAAATTTGAACCCTCGGCGTGGATAAATATGATAAATCTTTATTGAAGAAGTGCGTGTGGAAGTGCAAGAGAACGTACAGCAGCCTAGCATGACGTCTGCGTGGAAATGCAAGCGAACATACAGGAGCGTAGCATGTCGTCTGTGTGGAAGTGCAAGAAAACGTACAGCAGCGTAGCATGACGTGTGTGTGTGTGGAAGTGCAAACTGCAAATAGCAGCCCATCCCACCCCACGCCACCCCCCAAGAGAAGATGTTAGCAACACAGCATCCTCCTCGTGAGCGTGTGAACATCAACGTAAATAGCCCACCCCACCTCACCTCACCCCACCTCACCGCAAACAGCTGGGAAGAGACAAGGACGAGAACGGCAATATGCAAAATGTGCACGACTACACGTTCGTTTTTTGACCCGATGGCAAAAACATGATGGGGATTAACGGACCATTTTCTGGGGATGTACTGCGGATATCTTGGGATATAACCGATTTTGAATGGTTCCAAAGGCGGAACATCTGCCCATAAAAAAAGATAAGGTAAATGAAGTTGGTGATATTTAGCAGCCAGCTTCAACGTTGGGATTTCATCACCATGAATCTGGATGTGCCCAATGAATCAATAATGGAAATGGTTTCGTCTGAAAAGGCAAGCCCAATGGGATTCAATAAATGGGAAAAATACTGTTGAATGGCATGAACTCAAAGAATCTAGAACTTGGGGGACAACATAGAGATGAATGGGAATAAAATCTCATCATTGAGATTTTGTAGGGATGAATCAAGTAGGTTTTGCGTTTATGCAGATTACATCTTGGACACGGAATAGATTATAAATATATATACATATGTATGTATATATATATATATGTATATATATAGTGGGAATTAAACACAACCAAGTGGATATTGTATAGGCCTGGGTCAAACTGCCCCTGACCAAGGTAATTACTCGAAAAGAACGTCAACAATTCAAACATAAGTCCCTTATCAAAACGGCTCCAACTTGGAGGTCACAAAAGACAATGTGTTCAATCTTCTAGTACTGTACTATAGACCATGCACGATCCTTCCAAATCTGGACTACAAAAAAACATTTGGCAGGCAATTGCAGGCCAAAAGATGTAGAACATTTAGTTGTGGCGAAAATGCATGATCAGCAAACTGAAATGTGACATGCCAGCATCTCCAGAAAATGAACAAGTGGTGCGATATCACCCATCAACAGGCATTGGGCATGACAAATATATCATACATTTTTTTTTTGTATGTTGTTCAGCTCAGATCTCAGGTCCGATGACTTTGGCCAATGGATGGGTCAAACGGCGGAAATGAACCCAAATTAGATCAGGAAATGTAGCCATTCTTATGAATTAAACTCATGACATATGATTACAATACACCATCCATCATGTAAGGAAGGATTTTCAATGTCCATGGGAATCATTCATCAGCGGCCGAGCAGCGGGAAAACTGTGTGAATTAAATGGATACGAAAGCTGTCGGCTACAGCCGATAGAATGATTATATCATGATATATAACCTCACTACAAGGAGGGCCCCCCCCAAACAGTTTCCTTGGCTTATTCAACTCCAATACCTAAGGTTTATCTTTCCATGTAATTGCGTGGGGTGAATCGGTTTACCAACAAACATTTCACTGAGGGGGCCCGCCGGCTGTGGTGATATTGACGGTACCAAGCTGCGTTTCACACTCAAAGTCTTCACTGTTGGGAGCGGAACAAAAGCTTTCGAAGCCTCGGAAATCCCCAAGCTCAGACCCAGGGGGAGGATTCAGGGGGACCACTCAAGTACACACACAAGAAAAGCAAAGCCCGCCCTGTCACGACTCACCACCCGCTGCAGTCAAGCAGCCTTTGAGCTCCTGAGCGTCCACGTTCCGATTTCAGCGAACGCATCTAGTTTTTTTCACAACTTCCGTCAAGACAACATTGCTGCAAACATCATTGAAAATTGAGTTGCGTGGTTTGTGTTAAAATATAAACAAATTTATGCATATACGCATGAAACACACACATATATATATGTATTTACATACACGTGAAATATATATATATATACACATATACAAATAAAAATACATACACATACTTATTTAAATCTATTTATTTATCTATTTATCTACAAATGTGTTTATTTAAATTCTATATACATACATACATACATACATACATACATTACATACATACATACATACATACATACATACATACTTACATCACATTACATTACATTACATTACATTACATACATACATTACATACATACATACATTACATACATTACATACATTACATACATTGCATACATTGCATACATTGCTTACATTGCATACATTGCATACATTACATACATTACATAAATTACGTACATTACATACATTACATACATTACATACACTACATACATTACGTACATTGCATACATACATACATACATGACATGACATGACATGACATGACATTACATTATATTACATTACATTACATTACATACATACATGCATGCATACATACATACATACATTACATACATTACATACATTACATACATTACATACATTACATACATTACATACATTACATACATTACAGACATTACATACATTACATACATTACATACGTTACATACGTTACATGCATTGCATACATTACATACATTACATACATTACATACATTACATACATACCATACATACCATGCATACCATGCATACCATGCATACCATACATACCATGCATTACAGACATTACAGACATTACAGACATTACAGACATTACAAGACATTACAGACATTACAGACATACATACATTACAGACCTACATACCTACATACCTACATACCTACATACCTACTCACCTACATACCTACATACCTACATACCTACATACCTACATACCTACATAACATACATTACATACATTACATACATATATACATACATACATACATACATACAGACATACAGACATACAGACATACAGACATACAGACATACAGACATACAGGCATACAGGCATACATACATACATTACATACATAACATACATTACATACATACATACATACATACATACGTACGTACGTACATACATACATACATCCATGCATACATACATACATAGAAACGTTACATACATTACATACATTACATACATTACATACATTGCATACGTTACATACATTACATACATTACATAGATTACATTCATTACATACATTACATGCATTACGTACATTGCATACTTACATACATTACATTACATTAAATTACATTAATACATACATCAAACATACATACTTACATACTTTCATTACATACATTACATACATTCATTCATTCATTCATTCATACATACATACATTACATTGCATTGCATTGCATTGCATTACATTACATTACATTACATTACATACATACATACATAACATACATACATAACGTACATACATAACATACATACATAACATACATACATACATTACATTACATTACA
>Ga0126342_10021823_pt1 | contig 10637 bp, 13 predicted proteins | sample Cyp1metagenome_FD_92528 | JGI IMG/M metagenome (GOLD analysis project Ga0126342, IMG submission 92528) | Coral microbial communities from Lord Howe Island, Old Settlement Bay, Australia - Cyphastrea 1 metagenome | ecosystem: Host-associated > Invertebrates > Cnidaria > Coral ...
AAGTCAATTAGCTCCATTTACTTTTAGTATTGCCAAAAGAGTCAAGTAAAGCAAATCCTTTTCAAAGCAGCCTTCACTTTTGATTAGCAAAAACTTAGATTCCAGAAATCTGATCCAATTACCAAACAGCTGATTTCCTTTTTCACCCTTATTAAAAAAGCAAGAAAACAGGTCCACAAAGGGTACCCCCTTTGCAAGCCCCAGAATAGCAATAACAAACCTGCACCAGGCATGGCAATAGTGGAAACTTTTTCCACAACTCCAATTTTGTTGTCCTCCTTCTCCTTCTCCTTCTCCTTCTTCTCCTTCTCCTTCTTCTCGTCCTCCTCCTCGTCCTCCTCCTTCGCCTCCACCACCTTTGCCCCCACTTCCATGATCCCAGCTATAAGGTTCCAAAAAATTACTATTGGAATGCTGACCCCCCCTAAATTTGTTAAAATAATGATTTTTATTTAGGGGGGGATTTACTATAAGGCAGCCTACATTAGTGTACATCACCGACAGCGTGCAAGCTTGGATCATTGGCGTGCTTATTTGAATCGGGGACGCCCAAAACTATGCATGGTTTTCCTGAACAGGAAACACTTAACTTATTTGAATGTGTTTTGTTTGGCCCGAACCTGGAGAAACCATCATTTCAGAGGTAAGGCCTTAGGTCTTACCCTCTGGTAAACTAACATAGCTATTGAAAATTGCCATTTATAGTGGATTTTCCCATTAAAAATGGTGATTTTCCATAGTTATGTTAAATTACCAGAGGGTAGGTGAATCTGAAAAAATTGAAACATCTGAACAGATGTGAGTTAACTGTGTTCCTCCAGGTTATAGATTGGCACCCAGGAATTGGCGGCACCGGCCCAACCGCGACGCTGCCAAATGGCTGATCCAGGAAGTGTGGCCGCTGGTGCGGAAGGAAACTTGGGCCACGAAGGGTGGACCAGGAATTGACCCGGCCTGGTAATTTACTCTCTGGTAATTTAACATAGCTATTGAAAATGGCAATTTATAGTGGATTTACCCATGGAAATGGTGATTTTCCATAGTTATGTTAGTTTACTAGAGGGTAACAAAAAACTACGGAACATCACCATGCTATTAATGGGTAAATTTTAATGGGTACATCTCCACTATTTCGACTGGGCCATTTTTTTTAAAGGACTTTTGACTGGATTTCACCTTTCTATCATTTTTTGGGGTGCTATAGTTAATAATGTATAAATATAATGCTGTTACACTCTGAGAAGATGTGGAAACCCCAAAACCAGCCCAAATCAAGTTTCAAGAGCTGTTTGGAGCTGAAAGGATATTTATGAGATATACTATACTTGCTATACGTGAGTCAAATACATATCCTGAACTAATCTCAGCTACTTTAGGTCTAGCATGCCTGACCTTGCAGGATTGGCGGAGGAGGGGCCTCAACTAGTCATTCAGAATAATTGGTACTTCATACAGTAATGAACGTAGAGAATTCACAGAAAGCTTTTCTAAGTAGAAATTCGCGAGATGACATTTAGGCTGGTTTGTTAATCTGTCGGTCATTTGGTTAAGATTTGGTTTGCTTTATTGGGGTGCGTTTATTAATTTGATCAGAACCTGATATGGCCCATCGAAGGAGATCAAGTGGTTTTCTTCGGGAATTTCATCTCCCATAGACCCAAGACTTAACCAGATTTCTGTGGATGTACTTTATATTATACATATACAGTCATATACACAGATATACATGGGGAAAGGGATTGTATTGGTATCTTGCTTGGGGAACTATGGACAATTGTGTTTTTTTTGACCTTAAGGGACCAAGGGATTCTTGGGCCTATTTGGGTGCAGTGTGGCTCCACCTTGTTGCAAACCATCCCCGAAAAAATCAACCAAATCAGTGGTATACAACGGTAAAGCGCAAGATTACGGATGGTTCAACAGCGGTTTTACCATGTTTTTACCACATTATAATGTCGTAAGCCATCAGATGTGGGGAATTGAGACATTAGAACAAAGGTAAAAAAAAAGTGCAGGGCTTATAGTTTACTTACATGAATGTGGACTTTACATAGGCTTGGTACCTCAAAGTGAAGTCCTTGAAATGGCCTTTCAGATTTGGTGAAGATTATATTATGCAAAAATCCCAATATTAATATAATGATCATGTCTATAGCATCAATTCCACTAAATCCATCTAAATCCCGTAAAATCACAACTCAACATTTTTTGCTGCTTAAACTCCATTAACTCGTGTAAGATGCCAATATATACGATCAAATTCATGTGCTGCTTAAATTTCATTAAATCACCCCCAAAATCAACTAAATCACCATTTTATTGAAGCTGAGGCCAAGGACATCAGCATTTTTTGCTGGTACAACTACCCAACTTCCATCAACTTCCCGCAAGTCCGCCCTGGAACACCGAAAAATGGCGCTGAGGATCTCCCTGATGCTTTGCTCAACGTCTACGGGGCCAACCAGACGCCAGAGGATGCGGCCCTCCATGACGTTTCCATCGGGGCTCAGGCCGATCCCAGTGGATTCATCCGAACGGTAACAACAGTTCAACAGGGTCTACCGGTCTACCCTCTGGTTATGGCTGACATAGCCATGGTGCCATGGTATAGATGGTCCATAGAAATAGATGGTTTACCTATGAAAATTGCATGGTGATTTTCCATGGCGAACTGTTAAATGACCAGAGTTTTTTTGACATTTTTTGCTGGTAAATTTAAGTATGTTCAATGTTTAACTGTTTAACCATATTTATAGGTTAAAGCCACAAATAGGATTTATACCACTCCATCCCCACAATAGGATTTATAGCTAGATTTACCATGATTTATATAACCATTTTGAACCATCAACAATAGGCTTTGATCAGATCCAATGAAGCAAAATAGAGGTTTCGAGCAAGATCCAGGAACCAAATGGGTGATTTTTCGGCTAGCCATGTTTGATTACCGCGGGATAATCAGAGTTCAACTATCTATGATGGGTTTTAAGAATGGTAAACCCTAGAAAAACAATTGTTTAAAAAGCACACATGAGTGGTTGTTGGTTTCAATGTTGATCATTGAACTATGGTTATGATTTATATAATTGTTGAATTATTCATGAGATTGTCGTTTGTGATTTTTTGGTTAAACCATTCTTCTCAAAGTCTGAAAAGAACCAATCCCCCATTCATATTAAGCATTATTCAACAATATTCAACAAAAACGCCGAAATGTGTGTAAATCCTAAAGGTGTGTGGGGGATAATGTTGGTAAAGTCCCAAGCCATTTTGGCTGAATTCTTGCATTTTTCTAGCTACCGGGAGGGTCTAGGTTGGCTTTTAAAACTGGGTGAGGAAACATTGAGTTTTGAATGAACACCTGGAAAGTCCATTGGTTCAGCTTTTGCTTGAACGGAATATCTTAGTTTGAGCATGCTTTGTCAAAAGTTGGAGATCAGCTGAAAGCACCGGTGATCAATTTTTGGGCACCAGCACCAGCAAGACGATTGAGGGTTGCTGGATCGGGAGGCTGCCCCATTAGTTCGCCAGGGTTCACGACGTCATGACGTTGAGGTTGTATCGTCATATCTCCATTATGCATGAGTCAGTGTTCGTTCGAATATTTATGATCCCCAAGGTTGACTCCATGTGTGAAATTTCAACATATCTCAGCCAAGATAACTAAGCTTCAGGGAACAGCTCAATGTATCTGAACGGTTCTTGGTTTCATAATGTTTCATATCCATTTGCGTTATTTTGCCCCAAGATTGCCATGATCCAATTTGTCCAAGGTGCAGGGTTACTGCCGTTCAGTGCCTGCTGCCATGCAGCGGCACCTGCTACTGGTGGCTCCGCTACGCTATGGCGCCGGCGTGAAGGGGAAGGCCCAGCGGCAGCTTGGGATTCCTCAGGTGATTTTCACATGAAAATCTCCATTCAGTGGGCTCTCCCAGGCACTGGGCTTGCCAAAAAAAACTGCATATTTGATTCGATTAACCAGAAAGAATTGTGATTCAGTACGATTTAGCTTGTTATAATATATGGGGGATTTATTCACGCAGGATTATTTTCACCACTTATGATCCGCAGAATGATACTGCAAGTAACTGGTCTCGGACATTGCGAAGTGGTTGTGTATAAGCTCAAACACAAGTTGGACCCATTGGGATATCGTATAATGAATTATTCATGAGAGCACCCGAACTGTTTGCTGCTTCAGTCTTGGCTTTGTCCAAGAATAATCAAACATGGGGATACGAGCCAAAATGGCACCTTAAATGGGGAAAACGATGACGAAACAATCAATTTTGGGGTACTTATGTTGCTGCTTTGTATCACCATACTCATTGTCTAAACTAAGCACAATACCGAGAGAGATGCGAGTTGCCCTTGTGGGCATGCCCATGCAGGTCGCAGAACATGAAAGTGAAAGTGTTGGTCAAAAATATATTTGTTCCCTGTTTGTTCATGAAATAATCCCATCAAATTGTTGGCGGCATGCTGCTTTTGACCACAAGAGATCCATTAACCACCTAAAAACCCAATTATATCACAGTGTACCAATAGTATTCGAAATTGTATTTGCCGACAACATATTCTGCTCAAAGCCGAATCACATGGTCGGGTTTATAACCCCCTATGTGCCTCCATCTCCTTTAACATCCCCATTCTGTACCTCTATATATATGTATTATATTATATATGTTCTTTAAATCATTATGCATGTTATATTCCCACTCAAATTATCATGTCATGCTGAGTGCGATTAATGTCCACATTGCATCCAAAACATAATTACCTATCATTTCCGCGTATATTCCCATAATAATATACCCATAATCATTCCTGTGCTCCTAGAAGGGGGTTGCCCCCCAGTTGTTTTATGAACCCCATTGACCAGTTCTATAGATCCATCAGTGAACCTACTTATTTTAAGCAACTCGGCTAACTTACCCTGGGTACTGCACGTGTATCCAAATTCAGTGAAAAATCCCAATCCCATCATAGCAATCCCATCATGATCACTAAAACAAACATGCAACCGCTACATCCTTGAAGCACTCTTTGGTATTCACATGGCTATGGTGGAAAATCCACAATTTATAGTTGATTTTCCAAAAAAAAAAAGCCATATATTTACAGGATGTTCCACGATTTTTCCACAGAAACCTTACATCCCATTTAATGGTTCATCAAATATGGGTTACCCTTTTTTGGGGTTTGCCCCCAAAATGGCTAGAATTTCCCACAGCATCCCGATGAGAAGCGGCTACCGTTCAGACGCCGCCGCCACAGGATGGTGCCCCCCAGTTATGTTTGTTGGTTTAGATTCGCCCCAGTAAGTATAGTTATAAGTACCATAAACATCCATACTCATAAGTTGGTTTATAAGCCCATTAACTATAGTTATAAGTACCATAAACCATAGTTATTGGAGTTATAAACCCAACTGAACGCTATCGACTGGGGGCACCACCTTGCAGGTTCTTGAGGCATTGCAGCATGGCCTCGTGGTGGTCACCACAGCTGTGGGCATCGAAGGCATCGCCTCAGCGGAGAGCTTCCCGGGCTACGTGGCGACGGCGCAGGTGGGAGATGGGATGACGTTTTTTTCAAACATGAAAACCATAGGAAAAACATAGGTTAACAATGGTTAATAATGGTTAATGATGGTTAAAACCAGCCACAGTGATGTTGTATGATCATCTCATGCAAGGTGGTGCCCCCAAGCAAGATAGCTAAGTTGGTGAACATAACTCTAATTTCACGTTTGGACTTATGGTAGATATATCGAACTAGTTAATGGGATTATAAACCAACAAACATAACTTGAGGGGCACCACCTTGCATGAAACATCTCCTGGTTGGTGGTTTGGAACCATGGAATTTTATGACTTTCCATTCACTTGGGAATGGAATGTCATCATCCCAACTGACGAACTCCATCGTTTTTCAGAGGGATTGAAACCACCAACCAGTCATCAATAGAGGTGTAAAGAATAGACCATTTCACAGTTCAATACTGCTGGGATGGGATCAATCTTCTCATCAATAGGATTCAAAATAAGATCTAAAGGGGTAAGACTTTATTAGATCATTTCAGTATTAAAACTGTCTTAAAACCGTAGGCTTCGATACTGAAATGGTCATCCATGACTTGGAAAGCTCGATATGATGGGGCCACCTGTGGGGACACCTGTAGGGACACCTGTAGAATCCCCCAAAAAAGATACCCTCTGGTAAACTGACATAACTATGGAAAATGGTCATTTATAGTGGATTTTCCCATTAAAAATTGTGATTTTCCATAGCTATGTTAAATTACCAGAGGGTAAGACAGTCCAATCCCGCTTAAAGATGTTGATAAATGACTTTTCTATCTTTTTGTGATCAGTTGATTTGATAAAAATATCCACATGGGTTAAAAACCATGTGGTAGACTGGTAGACCCAAAACTAATTATCAACCATCCTTCATGAATTGCCAGAACGGGATTGAAATGGTTTGTATAACCCATCCACATGTGGAGGTTTATTTGTTGTTCAATCAATTGCAACAAGGAAAGACACGTATTTTCAGGTCGCCATTGTCAACTAAGTTGTCCCCCTGACACACTGCCCTTCCGAGTTCGTGACTAGGCTGATGCTAGATATCTGGAAACATATATATATCACTGTCATTGGTTAGGCTCGCAAGCTGGTTACGATAGAGACGAGAAAAATTGCCAAAGGTGATTGTTGCAGCATTGAAACAATATGTTCCTATCCCTATTTGGGAACCTTTTGTCTTGGAAGGGGATGGATGGCCGAACCACCAAGATCCGGTGTATCGGATGTTGTTTTGAAAGGTGTTGGATTGTATCCCTCTTGTATATACACTGGTCACTGGTCCCCATTTTTTGTCAAATGAGGATAGTCTTTAGATACTCTGCATGTTCTCCATCTATTGTCAATGATGATCAATGATGTCTCCATATTCTGCTTCCTATGACAGGAAAGCACCAATATCCCCATACCATCAGGAAGATGTTGGATAACATTCCCGCTTATTACTCCGGTCTGTACCGTTTACAACCCCAGCCAGACGCTTTTCCCTCTGCAGGATCCAGCGGAATTCGCGAGTGTGGTGGTTCAGGCATTGCAAGACCAGCAACGTTGGGAGGCTGGAGAGTGGTTCTTGTGGCTGATCAGATGCTGATTCCTTGCCCATTCTTGCCCTAGCAACCACACAGGTGCCTTCAAAGCGTTTGATTGAAACCCTCTTCGAAACTCGGATTTGTATGTTAAATTTTAGATAATCTCGTCTGCATAGTTCTAAAAACAGCACCCAATAGAAATCCGGTGAATGGATATTAAGGGGATGGGACTACTTGATGACATGGTTGTGAACCCGTGCTGGGATGTAGGTCCAACAGCACCCAAGGGTGTAGAGCTGAGATCTTTGACTTTGCATCCGCATGTTTTTTTTGGTTTAATGTATATATATATATATATTTTTAAATATATAAATAAATAAATAGATAAATAAATAAATATATATATATATATTAAAAAAAAAACAAGTCCTATGCCAAACCCACGACAAGAATCCATTCCCAGTTGGAAAACATGAGGGTTGCTGCACATCTTCAATCAATTGGTTTCATGATCCCCTGGTTTTCTAGAGTGATCCCCTTCGGTCGTTTATGCCGTGGCATGGTTTAGAATTGAAGATCGTTGTGCCGGGATGTCCGCGACAGAATGAGCATTTTGACCTACCCTTTTTAAATTGGAGGGTGGGTCCAACGCTCTTGACCTCAGTGGATGTATTTGACATGTACACCAATTATTTGAGAGATGTAAATCAGCAACGGTGAGGGTGAATATGGGTGAATGCCAGAACTGGAAAGAAACTATGAGATACTATGGGTTATTATTCATGATCCTGTTTACAGATGCTTTTTGTGGATTTGTTGTGAGCTGCATAGTGGAATCAATGCCCAATCAGTTTTGGAACTGCCTGAATTTGGACCCCACACTTTTCGGCGAATCTTGATTTGTTTAATTCTTTTCCAGGAATGGGCACATCCTGTCCAGCTCAAACCTTAGCTAGCAGGGCTAAGGTTGCCCCTCGTGTATCCCTTGTTTTCCTATCTTTTTTTTTCGTTTTTATTGCACGTTGGAATTTCTCCTGGTTGACATACGCACAGGTGACGCAGAAAGAAGGCTTTTCATTGATGGCCAGAGACTTTGATGAGTCCCTCGGTGGGTGGATCCCTTTACGGAAAGAAATATCGCCCTGGAAAGTTGATGACCCACATTGACCCTCATTGGACTTCCATTTCCAGGTTTGCCGGGCTGACCTTGTGTTTCTCAGCCACTTAGGATAGAAGTTCGCAGAAAGCTAAGGCGCACTGAAGTTTGACCGCTCAAAGTCAGAGAAGGGGCCCACTTTTCCGTTGGATGTACAGTTTGGTTGCGATATTCAATGTTGCAGTGCCTCTGAGAATGGTCACATCTTCACTTTTTACCTTTTCAGAGACAAGGATTTCAGATGATTTTAGACCAGAATCCACAACCAAATCCCAGCTTCGCGGCTTACACTTTTTCTCTGGGTGTAGCTAAGTGCCATGGCTGCCATGGTTCATGACGGTTCATGATGGTTTGGGTAAAGGCTTGCCCGTGGTGAATGGGGGAGCCAGGGAATTTCTGCAAGCACGCTGGAGCAATTTGCTGGAAGACCGCAAACGTCCCTGGCCTGAAGCATGCAAAGTGATCAGTCAAGCATCAGGTTGGGCGGTTAGACTATTTTGACCATTTCCATACCATTCCAGCCATCTATTTTGTTTGAAACGGCAGTTATGGAGCAGCCTGCCAGTATGGGACATGCAACTATACTTGGTGGTTCACCCCAGTTAGAAAGTGGTAAACACTAGCCATAGCAAACTGGACAGCCTACTTACCTACTTACCCTATGTATCCCTACGTATGATTGGGGGATATAACCAGGCATGAACGGTCATAGCCCTTAGTGGGGACGGAATCAACATAGGCCAGGCCGTTCAAAATGACCCCAGGTGTGGCTTGAGGTCACGTAGAATACTTACCTCATCTTACCTCAGTTACTAAAAGACGAACACTAGAACTGGTTGGTGGTTTGGAACAGAACATGGCTTTTATTTTTTCCCATGATATTGGGAATGTCATCATCCCAACTGACTTTAACTCCATCATTTTTCAGAGGGGTGGCTCAACCACCAACCAGAGAAGCATGGTTTTCATCATTATTAGCCATTGTTAAGCCACTATAATCCACTATAATCCACTATAATCCACTATATAACCATTATAATCCACTATAATCACCATTTTTCTCATCGGGCTTCAACCAAGCATCGAAAACGGTCTCGCTTGTTGTGGTCACCTGACTGGGGTTGAATCCCCAGTCGATCCAGCGACGGCCGTGCCTCAGGTGACTACGTGGGGCAGATGTTGTGGCACAGTTCTTTGAGATCCACCGAACTGATGGTCCCTGGGCAGCAGAATGGAGACCCCCAGCTGGCAATGTCCCATGGATCAACCATGAGATTTTGAGAAAAGGGGGCCACTAAGGGGGCCGCCCGGCATTAGACAAAGCTATGAAAACTATATGTAGGTCATGCTGAATTCAGCCAAAACGCAGTTAGTCTAACAGCAAAAAAGATTTAATTATACACTTTTCCCAGATTGTGTTTTGGGTACAAGATAGCGACCTAACAAGGATGATTAGTAGGATTGTGAAGGAAATCACCCCACAAGACTGTTTTTTTTTTAAAGTGTTTTTCATGATTTGGTATTGGTACCATTTGCCCGGATGACATGGTTTTGCCTTTGCTGTCTTGCTCATTGGTTTCAAAGAGGGGTTGCAAAACAAAGCACCACACAGGAACCGGTGTGCTCGGGTGGCCGAAAGTAACTTCCCGGAAACCAAGCCGAGTATATATTGGATTCGAATTGTGGGTAGCCATGTCGGCCACCTCCAATGCCGGTTGTTTGCCAAAAAACGGTGAAACTATGCGCAACAGATTCCCTTTAGACACCTCCATGTCAGATAGCTGTTTGTGAATTGGAGATGTATCCAAAAGCCCAGTCAATGGTATTTCAACCAACATATGTGGTGGAGGATTTACCACCTATAAAGTAGCTATGGAAATCCACCATTAAGAAATGGGTAAATCACTTCCAAACGGGTCATTCGGAACACAGCGATGGTGTGTAGGGGGGCGAGGCCAAATACTTGGCGGCCAAAGAGGACAGCCGCAAGTGGAAAGCGCTGAGCCAGCGAGGCCATAGAAAGGGGGATGCATCCAGCAATGTGGCCTTTTTGCTTTTGGATAATGTGCATTTTAGGGAATCAAATGCTGATGGAGCAAAATGATACCGGGGATGTCCGGGGATTCGACGAAGGTCAGCTTATAGTCCCCAATTCTCAACTTTTTTTGGGTGCCTATACATAATATATATACTATGGGGGTACATGGTACGGGAGTCCCTTTGGCATCACTTTTCAAGCCTCCAGTTTTGGGCCCCCACCGGCCATGTTTTGTCACACTATCTTCCAGTTGTGCAGTTTGAGAAAATTGGCATGGAAGCTGTCCAGACGGCATGGCTTCTGCAGCTAGCACGGCTCACAGCTCG
>Ga0126342_10021824_pt1 | contig 10637 bp, 19 predicted proteins | sample Cyp1metagenome_FD_92528 | JGI IMG/M metagenome (GOLD analysis project Ga0126342, IMG submission 92528) | Coral microbial communities from Lord Howe Island, Old Settlement Bay, Australia - Cyphastrea 1 metagenome | ecosystem: Host-associated > Invertebrates > Cnidaria > Coral ...
AAAAATCGCCGAAGAGACTTAGGCTATGGAATCCTGTTCCTGCCATCATTAATCCGTCTTGGGTTGCAAAGTTGGACCACTGTTTGAAACCAACCGCTGTTGGGGATCTACGTCGGCTTATTCCAAGTTGTTCAACTGAATGGTTTCTGGACGACTCTGCAGCCGACCGACGGTGTTTACACAGCGTGTTGCGGCCATTTTGACATCTTTTATTCCGACCATGATGGCATTTGGAAATGTTTTGATGACAACAGTGAACAGTTTGATCAGCTTTGCACTTATGAGCCCAATGACGTTTGCACCACTCAGAGCATTAGGGCGGTTGGATACACCGACCACCACAATATGGAGGTGGTAGTTGACTCTGGCACTGATGGATCTGTCCTTCCACTTGCATATGGAGAGGTGCGTTATTCTGATGAGTCAGTTGGTGTTTTTTTCTTTCCGCGCACCTTTTTGACCACAGAAAGTCTCGAAGTCTCGATTGGGCTGCTGGACTGTTTTAATACTGGCCAGTCTCCAGATGTGCTGATTGTTTTTAGGGCTGGGCAGTCTCCAGCGAGGCGAAGGCTGGGGGACTGGGGGGTGCTGGGGAGTTTGGAAGGGTAGGCCTCACCCTCGGCGTGTAAAGTCAAAACATCACCCAGGGGGGGGAGGACCATCCACGTTGGTCGAGGCCGAGGCGGGCAGCATGAGGAGACTGCACGCGAAAGACCTTATGGCAGCGGTGGCGAGGAGAGCTGTCCAGCGGGAAGTCCAAGCCAGAGCAGCCGATCGACGTAGAGACGGTGGGGTTGATGATGACGCTTTGTGGTTTGCCATTTTGCCAGAAGCCGGATGAAGGTCACTGCTTCTTCGCTCCAACGTCCCCCCAGTCTCAATCCCGAGCACTACTAGCCGGGCGCGGCCTGCGCCTGTGAGTTCTGGGTATGTGCGGGTTTTTGCTCGTCGCGCAATGCGTAATGGTGCTGCTGCTGTGCTGCCCTGATGTCTGCGTGGTTGACCGGCAGCGGTCGATGGGGAAACGAGCGTGGTGTCAACTGCTATCTGACAGCCGTTCCACAGTGGGAGGCCATTTGCAATCACCTCGATGCGTCTGTCATCGTGCTGTGTGGTGTGGGTGTTTAAGTCCCTGACAAGGACGTTGGTGCTGACTGTCGCGCCAGCCTCGCGGCAGATGCGGGCTGCTGCCCTTTCTTTCCATTCCCGACGCACGTGTTCTCAGAGCTCCCGATCTGGGGCAGGCCGCCCTATGGTCCCCCAACGGTTCAAGTGGCTGTCGGCAGCGACATGTTGGAAGCCGGAGACGCCGAAGTAGGAGAACACGGAAGTGACATGGTTCAAAAGTGAGCTCAGGGCTGGTTGGCAAATTGGTGAAAATTTTCGCTGCCAGCGGTCCCGACTGAGAAGCGAGCATGGCTTGAGAAGCTGGGTCCAGGCTGGCCCGCAGTTCGGCTTGGATGGTTTGGTCTGTAGTTGGTGGTTCTAAGTTCATAGATGCGCAAGGTAAGCCAATACATGTGAAGAGTGTCAGAATTGCTGAGGTCAAGTTTGGGTCAATAATTTTTCGAGACCGTTTCATAATAGCTGCACTAACTTCACCTTTGATTTCGATGGGCGGATTGCTGAAGATGGTTGGCTCCCAGAGGCCAATGAGGACGGCAACATTTCGTTGGCACGCAATTCCAAGCAGATCCCTGTGCACTTCAAGCGCAACTCTCTGTGTGCTGTTGGAGTCATCCGAATGCTGTCCACAGATGATCCATCACCTTCCACACTTGCAGGACCTGGTGATGTGTTCTGGTTTAGGTGCTGGCCGGGGCAAATTTAGTGATTCTATATTTGCCCTCCGGAGCAGTGCAAATCAACATGTTGACACTACTTTGTGCCCCAGTGATTGTTTATTGTGGCTGCGTACAACTCTCATACACCTTGATGATGACACTTGGGGGCTCCGTGAATTCTGTCAGAACCTCTCTGATTTGTCAACCATGACTGGTCCATTTGAGGCTAACATACCGGTGACTGAACTATGGATCTCTCAGCCTGCCACAAACAAACGGCTGGCTGTAGAGGTTTTCCATGTCTAAAAAGTGAGCGCTCCAAGATCAACACATCTTGCAAAGTGATCACGATTGCTCACACTGCGCGGGTGCCACCAGGAGGTTTTGGGTTTTACGTTGCATGATGACAACGTTGTGATAACCCCACGTTCTCGCATTTCTCTTCGTGTTTACCACCTGCTGCTAGGCCTGATATGGGTGACGCCCCAGCTGAACAACCTGTGCCTGAACGAGGCGCTGAGGTGTACAACAACGAAGTGATCATTGATAAAGTGAAATTGGACTCCAATTCTCCTCCCAAAACTTGGGTTGCAGCATGTGAATCACTTGGTGTAACTGGCCGTGGTGGAAAAGCAGAGTGCCTTAAGCGTCTCTGGGATCACTTGCGAACCCAGGAGTTGATTGCAGCTCCTCTGGCTCAACACCAACTACGTAGAGATCTTGCAAGGCCTGTGTATTTTCAACCAACACCGGCTGATTTGGCACATCAACCCTTTGCTCCTAGGTGTGAGCTATGTATTGCAAACAAGTCACAACAAAATGGTCATCCAGCCCGACAAGATGAACCAGCGGGCGCCCATACATGTGTGAGTCTGGATTTCGGTTTTGCATCAAGAACAGAGCATGAACAAAAGGTTTGTAATTTTTTATTCACGATCATCATTCATGTGTGGTTCCAACACCTCGGACAGGAGGACGTCATTTACAGTGTCTTTGCAGTGAATTTAGTTGGTTCTTGGTTTGGCTTGGGCAGTCCACTATTGCCCTTCGATGTGATCGACACTTTCTTTGCTTGAAGCTGTGAAAAAAATATGCGGAGCACTTGATATCAGATTCATTGAAAAAACAGTTCTTCCAAGAAGTCATGCTTCGAATGGTGCTGGCGAAGTTACCGTGAAGGTGATCAGAAGGCATGCAACCCTTCTGATCCAGCTGCATGAGAAAAGTTGTGGACTTGGCGAGGTGCTAGGTTGTCATCACCCACGTTATCAACGGGTTCTTCTTCACAACTGTTGGCACAACCGTTTCGTTGTGCGCCAAGGCCACACGGCCTATGAGCTATGTGCTGACAGGCCATTCACTGGGCGTCTGGCACTTTTTGGTGAGCGCGTACTTGGTTTTCTCAAGTTGTCTACGAAAGGTTCCCCAACATGGACAGAAGGCATATGGCTAGGAAAGACCGCCAGCAACGATGTTCATATCATTCCTGTTCGTGGAAGTCCTCAGTGGTGTGGCACAAGGAGCGTTAGGCGTCTCCCAAAACCGTGGGATATGCGAATGGTGGGCGAAGTTGAGGCTTCACCGTGGCCGTTTGGATATGCTTCACTTGGAGCACAACTCATTTTGTCAAAGCGAATCTCTGCGCCTCCCATTTTGTCGTTGCCACCTGCAAGGCCTAAGGACCTTGATGCTAAAGCTGTGATGGGCGTTCCTCAAACTCCAAATGAAGTTGGTGACGCGGCTCCAAAGCACCTTCAAGTGCTGCCCCGCTCTGTCAAGACAGGCTCTTGATGAGCACATGGAAGTGTTATTTAGCTGATGCGGGCAGTTTACCAAAACAAATTGGACCTGGCGCTCCAAGTACGCCACCTTTAGAGCCAATTCCAACTACGCCTGCTCATGCGCCTTCTATTTCCAGTGTTTCAGGTGTTGGTGATGCTGCTAAGCCCAATATTGTTCCACAAGCAACGCATGCCCCTACTGATAAAACTGTTGAAAAACCTGCCAAGCATCCAACAACTTTGGTAATCATGGAACGCGCACATGATACCCACGCAACCTATTTCGAAATCATGAGGTTGAAAGTTTCGAAGCCTATGAGTACACCCTGTGCGACGAGGACATAGGACATGTGTTCACACATGATGACACAGAATCAACCAGTGACTTCTTGCAAAGACTCACAATCCCATATACGGAGCTAGAGCCAGAATTTCCTGTTAAAGATCTCTTGCAACTTGACCTACTAGCCGATGAGTTTGCGATCGCTATGTTGAAGGCCATGGGAATTTTGATCCTTGCTGAAACCTACGCCTATGGCGAGTTTCCGAAGAAGCTGACCACTAGAATGGTGAAAATTTGGCGTGATAAGTTCATCAATGGTGTCCACGTTTGGACACAACGCTCCAGGGGGTCATTTGGATAAGTTCTTTGCGCAATTGACATTGTAGACGCATTTTTGATGGTGCCCCAAAAGGATTTGACCCAAGTCACGCCACAGGTGACAAGACGGATTTCATGCTTGGAAAATTCCTACCTGGCCAGAGGAATGGCTCGCAGATGTGGCACGAGGCCTGGTGTTGTTTTCTTAGCTGTAAACATAAAATCAATGGCTTTTCACCGTACCCCAGTTTGCTTGGGTCAACCCATGGTGAATGTTTGATGCTGCTGCACGTCGATGATGTCTCGTGTCTGAGTACCAAAAATTACCTTCATGATGCGTTGTTTCATGCATTGAACTCCAAGTATAGGATTTCATGCGACATCATGGCCAAGGCAAATGATGAGCTTACGTTTCTGATGAAAAAAAATATGATAATCATAAGCGAACCAAAACATGTTTAACGTCTTTTTGATTTTCTTTGCAACAGTCGACGGTTGAAACCGAAGAAAACTCCAGGACACCCAATGCTGGACGAACTTGACACCGGTGCCAAGCTGAACGCTGGAGATGCGAGTGTCTATAGGTCATGCATTGCAATTTTCCTGTATATCCCCGGTGACTCAGAAGTTTTTCATCAAGTATGGTTTTATCTTCTGTCCAGGCAATGGTTTGTGTGAGATACCTGGTTCGGTATCTTCTGGGATGCACTGACCATGCAATGGTTTTGAAGTACGAGGCCCACCAAGGACTGCTTCATTACAACCCGTGCAACTATACCCTTGAGATATATAGCGATTCAAGGACTGCTTCATTACAACCCGCGTAACTATACCCTTGAGATATATCCCGATTCACATTGGGCAAAACACACACAATCTCGATCAGTTTCCTCAAGGTATTTGTTCCTGTTTGGATGCCTTCTTTACACCACATCACCTTCACAGAAAGCACTGGCATTGTCCGCAGCAGAGGCTGAGACCTATGCATCTGCATCAATTACAAATGATGCAGTCATGTTCCATTGTCTCAGGTTTGCTGTGGGCAGCGATAGTGAAATCCGTTTGCACTTGGCAATGGATAATTTTGTTGCACGTTCTTTTCTCTGCCGTGTTGGAGTAGGCCGCAGTTTGAGAATCGTGTGGATTCACATGAAAATCAAAGAAGGTTTCATGACTGGTGGAAAAGTATCCACAAAACAAAATGTGTCAGACCTTGGAACCAAACGTCTGCCTCGAGATCGAATGGAATATTTTATGTACCTCCTGAAAAAATTATGCCATGGCTGAATCACAATTTGTCGGCGCCAGTTTTGCAGACAAGATGGAAGACCAACAAGTGTTGAGGGTTGGAATCGCGTTTTTCAAGCAAATGGGTTTTAATACCACCACTTCAACGTCTTTGATGCATGTGTTTCTCATCAACGCCTTGGGCAACACGATGGCTTTGGATTCGAAGGTAGTTCCCTCCTCTACTTTTTCCAGTTCCTTTGGTTTTTTCGGCATGATGATGGCCTTCACCTTCACCATGTTTTGCCTTTTCATCGGCTTTGAACATGGACTTGACCCTTCGGAAAATTACTGGGCTTTTGAAGGGACATGAGAGTGGACATGGCCATGGTGAGATAGCAGACCAAGAAGTTCCAACCACCGACGCTTATGATGAGTCAGATGAGAAACATGTGGAAACTCACCGAGAAAAGCTAGAATGATATCAAAACGCCTCCATCGAGGAGTGCTCTGACGATGAGTTCTGGCGCTTGGTCCACCATGATCCAGTTTCTTTCCATCGCCAGTGCGCAGATGTTACTTGGAGAATATCATGCGGGAGACAAACCACACACTGGATGGTCGTATGCACAGGTTTCGCCAAGGGTATGGGGTTGCTGCTGTGCGCAACGACCAGTTGTTCATGGGATGCGCTTGACAGCGAGATGGATGAATGCACCCATCTACGATACTCGATTTGAGCATTTGCTTGGATATGGAGCTGTCGCTGGCAAGTGTTTGGGCTATTTGATTCTTCGCAAACCAAAGCAAGGGGATTGGATTGAGGCGGGGTCAAGGAAATTTCCGTTCATGCAACCCTTGCCACCAGTACATGTACAGCTGTCATGTGCATACCCAGTTGACTTTGCAAAGCACGTTCAATTTGTGCAAGCAGGTTTGTTCAAAATTACTAATTCCATTAGCACTGCGATGCTAGTACAGGTTTTCCAATCAAGAGAAAAACAATGAGGTTACCTTTCAAATAAAGACATGGAGGCTCTAGAAATTTATACTGTAAGTTGATTGTTTTGCAGCCGGTTCACCTTGTAGTTTCGACACCAGGCTCCTGGAGCACATGGCATGAGTTCTCAATCAGGAACACCAGTTGCAGATAATTGCAGTGCATATCTTTGAAAGAGGTAAAAACATGCCTGTTTGTTTAATTTTTCGTCATCGGAAACGGGAAGAAAAAAAAAACGCGTTCCGGTGGTTACATGTTCGTTTGGTGAGTTGTAAATGTGGAAAAGCGGCTAGGCAAAACCAGCTAAAACACTAGCAAAACTAACTCAACTATTGAAAATTATTTTATCTGCCACAACACATTCATAACACATGCAATTTATGTGCGAAACCCATGAAAACACCTTCATTTCCTTAGCTAATATAAAGCCGTTTCTCTATGTACCGCCCATACTCACCATTTCCCATTTACTCGTTGTGTTTCCCCGTTGCGGTTACCGGTTGGAGTTTGCTCGCCTGGTGGGACGCATTTTTTCTGAAGGTCATCAACCTGGTCCAGTACAAAATGGTTTTACAAAAATTGTTGAAACATGTGCGCCCTTAATATTTGGGTACCTGGTCTCTGATGTTATAATGGAACTGGTTGAACAAGATCTTCGTACGAGCTGGACCCGGGTCCTTAGTTTTTTGGAAAGGGTTTTTTTGGGATGGATGAGGTTTCGGGCACCATCAATGTCCATAGTTCGCTGAATCAAGTTCAAATTTAAAAAAAAAAAACGTTAAAACAGAATCAAATTATCAAACAACACGAATGAAAAACATTTTTTTTTAAAAAAAAAACACACCACAAAATCATTTTTTTATTTTTTTTGATTCAAAACGTAAAATCAAAACACACAATGTTCGTATAAAATCAAAACACACAGTTTCCCCCAACCTGTTATAGCACCGAAAAACATATCAATTTTTTGAAATTTGTTCTGTGACCATTTTTGGGCCAGGTCATTGCCACATTTTTTGATTGTAGCGGACGCCAGCACTCCAAATTTCATAGCTAAGATTTCTAAGGAATTCTTACGTGTTATGTTCTATCTCGGTCCCGGGGTCCCAAAAATTGGGTACGAGTTGGGCGTCAGTACGAGGACATACCGTGGGTACGTACAGTGGGTACGTACACCGAGTACGGGTACGGTCTGGGTACGGTATGGGTACATATAGTGTCGTATTGGTAGAGCGTGCCCACCGTATCTGTTTTCAGAAAATGTGGTACTTTACCACCATGGAAATAACACAACATTTTTTGACAAAAAAGGTGTGTGGGTACACTGGACCAGTAGGTCGTACCTACATACCGTACCCGCACCCAAAAGAACCCCCCACAGTATCCCTCCGCAATGCCCAGTCAGACAGCACTGCTTTCATATCTCTTCGAATTTGAAAAAAAAAAGGACGATACTACTATATATACTTAGTTTTATGTTTCTATGTATGTGTCACATTCTCGGAAATAGGTTCCCTGGTAGGTCTGGTTGGCCCTCTGTTTCCACATTCCCCCTTTCGAACCCCGTTCTGTCCTCACTGGGCGTGAATGTCGGGACGCAATTGAAACAAAACTATTTGACAAAAAAATGAACCAAAATTTTGCCGTCGTGGGCCATTACTTGATCATAGTCTAGCCCATCGTCTTTCCATGCACCGAATGCACGGGTGACAACCATTGGAGCTTCGTAGGTGGTTATTTGGTAAGCATACACAAACGCGCCGCATTTTTAAAAATTGCAAGTTGGTGACACCAAAGTTGTTTTCATTTTATCCCTTCCACTTTTTTGTTCGCCTACTCTTCGTGCACGACTGTTGTCAAAACACGCCACGTTGCCTGGGTTGATTTCGTGCAAGAAATCGAAGGGTGCACGGGCATGATGTTGTCAGGGTGGATGGTTCCGTACGTGTTTACTCTCCATCATCGGGCCCCGTAAAAATTCAATATTTTAACATATTGGCGCCAAACCTATGTTTGCCCATGCCCATAACTCATAACCCATGCACCAAATACCAATTACTGTTTAAAGAAACATATTATTCACAACCTCCACAAAAGCACGTTCAACAACGACCAACGGTCGAGTCAAGTACATGAGTCATGCAAAGAAGGATGGCGAAAACAGGTAGCCGGGTATACTGCCAGCTCTGTCTGGTGGTGGGTGCAAGACGGTTTTTCTGCCCGAGACCGTCCATCCCTCGTGACAACCTGTTCCCGCTACCCTTTGGCGACGCAAGGAAGGATTGCGGCCTGCTCCTTTCAACCAATTGTGATATCTGGCTGGCTCACCCATAAGTTTAACACTAGCGTTTTCTACTAGCGCAATCACGCTTTCGCGACGGATCAAAACCTCGTCACAACAAATATGTTGAATGGTTTATTAGTTGCCACTTATCTCCATGAGCGTCACCATGATAACGATGATATAATGATGGTGGTGATGGTGATGATGATGATGATAGTGGTGCAGATGATCATGATGACGATCATGATCATGGCGCTTTCAGTTGACCTCCGGCACGGTCAAACGTAGCGTTTGCAGCGATGTTATGATACATGTTTTTCTAGATTGCTACACAATGCTCGATGACGATTCCTGAACAACAAATGTTTCACTAGTGATGCACACACTGTTGTTTTCTCTCTTCATCAGCTCTTCGAGTCCTTAACATACTCTCAAAAACAAAATGGGCCAGGTCCAAAACCTACTTGACCTCAACTCGAGCACAAATATTCGTCGTGCATTTTTACAATTTCCTGTCATGCCAACCCGTCCAGGCCAACAAAAGTGCAGAACAAGACCTTGCTTTAAATTTGGAATGCTAGGCGTGGGTTCTGTAGTCATGTTGCTAATGTTTCCAAGTACTGACCCCCCCTCCAAGACCCTTCAGCGCAAATAATTTCAAAACTAAAGCACAAATTCCAACTCCATCCCCACACTGTCTGCGCAAAAAGGGTCCTTCCCGAATGGTGATGTCCAAAACGATGTGTTGACTACGGAATGAAATGCCAACCAAATCAAACGAACACATGTTTCAAATCATTTTTTCACAAAATAATTAACACCTTGCCTTGTCCCTCATTACTCGCTTTGGACTCACCCTTTTTATCCCCATGCCCAAGCTGACGACAGTTGCAACGACCGAAGGGCAATTCTAAAATCCATGTCTCGCGTCTAACAATACAGGTTCATCTGACGACAGTTTTGCTATGCAGTGTTTGGTCGGATTCAATGTTTTTTTTTCAAAAAAATGCCTTTAGCCGACCCCACCCGTTCTATCAAGCGCATTCTAAGTCAAGGGGATGGATTTGCAATGGTTTGGAAGTTTGAAACACGTCAACAAAAACGAAACGGCTCAAGGAGAACTGCTACACGATAGGTTGCCCAACTTGAAATCTGGACAATGTTTCACCCTTGGATGCTTAACAAAGACAAAACTAAAACAATCAGGTATTGACTTCCGTCCCTCCCCGGCGAAAATATTATATTAATTTTCTGGTTGCTTCCACAAAGGTCCTGCAACCCACCTAGCCATGGACACACAACGGTCTGTCAATACCTTGTCGACTTAAGAAGGGAACCTGGACCTTGAGATCTTGCAGATGTCATGGCGGCAACCATTGCCAACAACCCTTGTTGGATGCGCAATATGGGGGAGCTGATTGCAACGAATGGGCGACGAACGGTTGTACGTATCAGATTTCGTTACCCGTTTTATCAATTTTTTATCAGTTGATTCTCAAAATCAAATCCAACCAATGCCAAGACGAGAACCATGTAAACACGAAGTCCGTTAATGTCAAGCACGAACCCTGGTGATATGGCAAGCAATGGTCTGGACTCTAGACAATGGCCCCATTATATTGTTGCAAAATCATTGCGTTGAAGGTTTTCAATGAAAATTGAAATTCGCTGGCACCAAAACTAGATCGTTTTCGGACCAGCAGGCACCATGTCAAAGTCAAATGATTCCAACGGAAATTCAATACCATGCTTTGTTCATGGAACTCGCCATAGGGATATGACATGATTACCGGTGGTGTTTCTTGGAAATCAGCTACCTTTTTCGCGTTTCTGTTGCTGCGAAGGCACGATCGAAAATGCGCTCACTTTTGTGCCTAAATGGGCCTCACAGATATCAGACTTCTCATGCTGTTCATGAGGTCATGAAAGTGACACTGCAAAGTCTATCGTTTCGATTTGT
>Ga0126342_10021825_pt1 | contig 10636 bp, 9 predicted proteins | sample Cyp1metagenome_FD_92528 | JGI IMG/M metagenome (GOLD analysis project Ga0126342, IMG submission 92528) | Coral microbial communities from Lord Howe Island, Old Settlement Bay, Australia - Cyphastrea 1 metagenome | ecosystem: Host-associated > Invertebrates > Cnidaria > Coral ...
ATCCGGGTGAAATTTGAAGCTATTTTCATCGCTTTGTTATTTCCCTGAACCTCTTTTTGTTTCCCAGAGTTGATGATGATGATTTTGACTACTTTTTCCTCTTGCTGCTGCTATGAATTTTGGCTACCTTTTCCTCCTGCCGCTGCAGAGGCTTTTGCTGTTGCTGCTGCTGGTCCCCGGATGGGAAAACACCATGGCAGTGAAGGACGGAGAAACCCAAAATTGCACCCCGAAAATGCTTAACGTAACTTCTGAAACCCGTAGGAAATGGTGGTTTTGGCTGTTTTTTTCCTGTTGCCGCTGCTATGAATTTTGGCTACCTTTTCCTATTGCCGCTGCAGAGGCTTTTGCTGCTGCTGCTGCTGGTCCCCGGATGGGAAAACACCATGGCAGTGAAGGACGGAGAAATACGGAGAAACCCCAAAATCAGAGGCTTTTGCTGCTGCTGCTGCTGCTGCTGTTGCTGGTCCCCGGATGGGAAAACACCATGGCAGTGAAGGACAGAGAAACTCCAAAATTGCACCCCGAAAATGCCTAATGTAACGTCTGAAACCCATAGAAAATGATGATTTTGGCTGCTTTTTCCCCTTGCTGCTGCTTTGAACATTGGCTACCTTTTCCTCCTGCTGCTGCAGAGGCTTTTGCTGCTGCTCTGGTTGCTGCTGCAGCTCCCGGCAACAACAACCAGACATCTTTTGATGGACTATACTAGATGTGCTGCCGTTGCTGCTGCTGCTGCTGGACTGGTAGTAAGGGTCAATTTTTTTTTTCCCTGGCGCGTTCCCCCCTTGCGTCTGCCGGGGTCGGCGGATATAGCTATTACGTAACGATGAGACACAACCACTATCAGGGTCAGGAGATGAGACCGGAGATGTCAATAATGCTGCAGGCTCATGAGAGGTTTGTTGAGGTGGCCACCAGTTGAATCAGCTGCTACGGTGCTCAAATTTTGGCTGAGCCCGGGTCTTTCGTCCAGCCAAGTTTGCCGCACCGACATCACCACTTTTACCCATCGCTGAAGGATGCTGAAGGTCTGCCAAAAAAAACGTTTTTGGTCGTAGATGAGGTGAAAGCACCATGTCGCCACATGTAGGCCCCAATTCGGGAACCATGTGATATTGCTCCATCGTATCACCAAGTTTTGCTCCGGTTTGGTGTTGTAGTGAAAGTGGTGGCAACCTGTAAGATGGTTTTTTGTCCAGCATTTATTGGCAATGTGTTTTTCCCCAACAGCGTTAGCTTAGGGGTCTCAGCCCAGATAAGGGCCAGTGCAGCTTTTGGGAGGTTCCGGTGCGGGTTCCGGTGTGGCTTCCGGTGCGGCGGGTTCCAGGGAGGTTCAGGGGGTCAGGAGGCTTGGTTCCAGGTGGTTCCGGGTGACGGCGCAGGTTCCGGCTCACCCTCGGTACACAAAAACGGTGGTGCCCATTGGCATTCCATTTTTGTGTTTCATTTTTCCAGATGAGCGAGTCGTGCATAAGTTTTTAAAGGTTGGTGGGTGGACTTTGCCATGATGTCACCACATCCAGAGACAAACTGGCATTCTATAGAATATGATACATCTATAGTTCCTCATGTGATTCGTGATTGTTTCTGGGCAATTTGGAAAACCCCGCTGCATTACGAATCAAATAACGGTGCTTTGCAAAACCGTAGATCCGAAATTGTGATTAATATAGAACACATTTTCATCGAAGGATCTGAAAACTATGCATGCCAAACCTTGATGCCAAACATTTTCACATTGCGGCACATTTTGGCTTTAGGGTCTTAGTGACAGCACTTCGGCGCGACCGTCGTGTGTGAGTCATGAACGGGGACCGTTTGTACGCACCATCTGTCCACCTAAACAAAGACTTTTGGCAAATTGATCGATTGGTCGTGTGCCTGCAGGGGTGGTTTGTCATGTTACTTGTTACGTTTTGAAAACCCAAGGGAATTGTTACTTTGGAATGTCTTGGAAATGCAATGCCACAGTGTGCAAAGTGTGGTTGAACATCAAGAACAAACATTGACAGACGGCGCAGATATTTTTTCGATTCACAACGAGGGGAATTGTTGTCATGTCACTCGCTTTCAACAACAATACTTATATTGACTCCCAAACCAGAACCCAATGTGTGGCCAGGTTGCTGAAACGGTTGGCACTGACATCGTTCGTTTATTGGCACCTGCCACAAATCCGTTCTCAGAGCATTTGACCATATTTGACCTATCTTGTAAAGGCTTGAACCGAAATGTCCATGACCGGGAATCCTGAAGTGCTGTCGGGCTCCGTTCTCAAGAACTGATTGAAGATGATGTTGAGGCCCTAGATATCGGGTCCCGGCATCTTACCCAGTGTTCTTCATGGAGAATAGCATCTAAATTTAAACATTTTGAACCGTGCCTTCTTGAGAGCAAACGTTAAACCAATCAAAATGACTTGGATGCCTGCATCTGCCTGCAAAGGCACTGTTTTTTCTATGACACAGGTCTTTGCACCGAAGATGCCTCGGGAGAGTCCAGATCTTCATGTGCCAGATTCGCCAGATCTTCGTGGTGTAGCCTCTCTTCCTGCGGATGAGGCGCGTGAAGCGCGGGTGTTGCTTTCTTCGGCCTTTCAAGCTGTGGTGGAAAAGTTGGTGCACCTGCATGTCAAGGACCTGCAGGGTCACATGGGACATGGCCGTTCAGCAAAATCTGGGGTCATTGTCAACTCTTGGCATCCATTCTGAAAGGCCGTGTAGGGTCCACTGGGTTGGAGTTGAAGCAATCCTTTCTCCTTCGCCCAGTTCGTTTCCTGTACTTGTTCGTTGCTCCATAAACAAAGAAACCGGAAATCTTCATTTCTGTTTGGTGACCGCTGTCTGAACCTTTTCCTGCTGGAGTTATTCACTTGTTACTCGCCGAATTTAAGCCAACCAAAAAAGTGAATGATTCTATTTACATGCGTGCTTGAAATTAAGGATATATGATGATATATGTATTTTGAAATCTATTTGAACTTAACTTTTATTTGGAAAATTTACATTATATTTTCTACTCTAAGTACTTGAAGAGCAACGGAAGGTCTTTGTGTTGGAACTTGTTTTGGTTATTTTTCAGCCTAGTGGCCCAGTGTGTGAATTCATTGGCATCGAAACTCTGTTGCAGCGAAAGAGCTCACAGCTCACATCCATGCTGGATGTACTATCTGAACATGAAGTCACATCCCGATATGAAATCAAAAATATCAAGATACAGGGATGTGTCAATACATCTATGGGACTCATTTGATGGGACGATACATGTCAATATCATTTGTAAACACCAGCTACAGTGCAGTATACATAAAACATCATAAAAATCATAAAACTGGTATGAACCCTTCAGAGGTTCCTGGATTGGGCATCCAAATAGATTCTTTCCCGCTGATTGGAGGAACTTGCCGAGTTCTCGCGGGGCCCCAAGCTGGAACACGGAGGCACCCACAGCGTTCCTGGCATCAACCATGTCTCATTTGAGGCGGGGCGGGCCAGCGGCTAGTTTGATACAAATCTGGGAAAACCTTGGTTGGATAGTTCAGTACTATTTAGTGCTTAATTTATGTTTTTTTTTCCCACAAATGGCTGGTGTTATAATTACATACTACACAGACGACACACCATCCAACACAAGCCATTGAATCCAAAATCTAGCCCTGTTGGTATTGCAGATTGTTGGAATTTTATGGATACATTCTCCTTCAATTTCTGATTGCCGCGGTGTACTGTGTGTAACTGTGGTATGCTGTGGTCCTGAACCACAGACCGCTTCCCCCCAACTCCGGGAGCAAAGCAAGCACCGAAGGACCCTGGTCAGTTGCAACCAGACGAAAGTTTGCAAAGCTTGATGAGCTTGAAGGGTCCGACTCCTTCACCCTTGGCTGCCATGGCCGCGCAGCGAAGCTCGGTGAGTCGATTCATAATTTCTTAACATTTTTTTGCAAATTAAGGGAAGGGTCGATCCTCTTCGAAGGGGCAAAAGGAAAACCCAACAGTTGTCCATTTGACTAGCAAAACTCATAACCGCTTGGGCAGTGGATGACAACCATGGTAACATTTTCATTTTCTTTCCGGTGTACTTTGTGGATCATTGGCGGAAGGACTTGGATCATCGTATTATTCCACAATATTCCCCATGATTCTTGGGGACCCCCATTCCCCAGAATCCTGACCATCGATCCATATCGGTCCCAGGTTCAGCCATGAGGTCGACAAGGTCGATGCGCAGCTCTAGGTCGATGCACAGTTCCGTGTCGCGCATCTCCTCCATTGGCAACTCCTCGATGTCATCGGCCTTCTCGGGTCGGGGATCGATCAGGGAGGTTAAGGCCAATGAGGTGCCGTCACTGATGCCGTTTGGTGGACATTTTTTGTGAGCCATTTGTGACGTGAGAACCTGAGAACCTGAGAACCTGATAGGTCTTGGAAAAGCTGCAGGAGCATGACCATTCGTCTGCTGTGGAAGATACCTTCGCGCCACTTGGCGAACTTTGTGGAAAAGGGAATGGGGGCTGGGATGGCAAGACATGGCAAGACATGGCAAGACATGGCAAGACACCTTTTGAGACACCACTATCCGAATCCTCTTTGCAATTTCCTCTACAAAATCGCAACAGTTAAGCTTGGGAACATGGTGCATTTTAGGGCCCTCCTTTGTTTAGGGGTACCTACACAGTGTCAACGTTTGCAATTTTACAGAGGACCTTGGTGTCAGCGATTCTACAGAGATTTCATGTTGAAAACAGGTTGACACTGAACACTTGGAGCAAGAGCAACTGGAGTATTCAGGTCAGCTGTCAAAGAAAATTGACTTGGGGAATCTGATTTTATAGAAGGACAACTCACCCCCCAACCAAAAAAAGGCTTTACGAGAGTGACTTGGTGTCAACTATTCTATAGAAAATGATGCTCATAAATATAAACAACCTCAGTGACAACAATTCTATGGAGATTGTCAACTTGAAAATACCATGGCATCTCTGATTCTGTAGATGCATTTTCAAAAAGAGGTCAACGTCTCCAGGCTTATCACTATAAACTTGCTCACACCAACACTTTCACTTAATTCACAAGGGGTTCTATCCGACCTAATTAGTTTGCACACTCCATTGACATCCAATTTTCAAACCTGTTTTTCTCAATTGCTTTTACCACCCATAGATGTCCTTGCAAGGGCGGTTAAGTCCTGTTGAACGGAGCTGTTGTATTCCATTAACTTGTGATAGCAGTGGAGCACTCTATGACCCCTGGAGGAGGCTTCGGGATGTGATGGGGACCCCGGATCGGTTCCATTTGGCCCATGGAACTAACTGGAACTCACTAAGTCACTATTCATCTATTTTTCCCTGCTTTGTCTCAGTATCCTGATTATCCTGTCTGCTGTGACTTTAGACATAGAAATGTTCATCTTCTGTGCAATTATCCAGTCATGAAGGTTTCGTCCCATCTCATCCCATTCTTTTGATTCCTTTAGTATTATATATATATCGCTTTACGGACATATCTTGCTTTGTCTCGTAAAAATTGCACTTTTTGTGTCTACACTGCCTATCCACTTGCGCATCAACCTATGATCCTTCATCTCTTTATCTATTCGTGTGTCGGGCCGTGTCGGTTCAGCCAGTCTGTCCACCTAAATATCTCCATGAAAGCACATCAAATCCCCACCAGTTGAAAGAAAATGGTCAGACCAAGGCCTCGGCACTGAGATCAAACATCACCAGTAGCTGAGAGATGGTGAGAACACATTCCAGAACCACATGTCTAAGCCTGTCTCAGCCCGTTAGGAATCTGCTCCCAATTTTGACCCTCCCGCACGAGCCGCACCAGGAACCACATCCAAGATGTGATTGCCCAAATGATTCTTGGCAGGCGGTCGGTAGGACTCCTAGGACTCGACTGGAAAGGGGTGCAGCTTTCTTTCTGTCTCACTCTGGTTGACACCCTTGAACCCTTGAATTTGTAGGTGACTGCTCATTGGAAGGGAATGCAGAGTTTTTTGCTTTTTGCATGGGTTGTGGGTTCCATCCCTACCTCCAAGGAAAGAGGACGAAATGAAGTCCGTTGCAGAGAAACATTCATCCGACAATGATCTCGCGGGGTGGAGGTATCTGCAGCAACTCCGCGCGTGGTTGCTAAGCTGTGCGGAATGATGAAGCAGCAATTTATTGGGTTGTTGGGTGGAGTGGGAGGATCTTCCTATCTCTTCCTCGTGAGACGACACAAATCTTCAGTGTGTTGCTTGTGGCCGTGTTTTTAAAGCGGTGAGTTGTCAGACACTGTGCTGTGATCTTGTTTTTTTGCTGGCCTGGCCTGTCTGGGGCAGGCTTCATGAAATCCATACTTGGTATCATTGATATCACCATGGACACGAACAAAGCGTTCTTCTAACTTCTATCGACAGGAAAATGACAAGAGGAAGAAAGGGACGGGGAAGAGCAAAGGGAAAAAGGACAAGAAAGGAGAGGCTAGCCGCGGCTAGCCTAGAGGTACGGAATGGCTAAGAAATGATTTGCAGCGCAGCGCGACAGCCCAAGTGCTTGCAAAACACAGCACCTTGTGGTTCTTGACAGATCGTGCATAGGCAAGTGCCAAATGAAGGCCAGCTCATTGAGTACAGAGAATTCTTTCGGATCGAATCACCCTGGATCATAATTCGTTTGTAGTGTTTATGAGTAGTGTTTATGAGTCCTCTAAGATTGTCGCACACAGACACATGTCCTTGTTGCCCCGGCTTCCCAGGTTGCAATCAAGCCGTTTTGAAGTTCTGGTGACTTCCCTCCTTTGCGTGTCTTGGCGTTGAAGGTTGTTGAAGCAGGGCTGAGCTCACAGAGGTCGCCATGCTGGATACTGAAATCATGTCTCACAACATCTTGAGGGTGTGGTTTTTCAAACCTCAAATATCAGTAAAATGTGGTAAACCTCATAATAAACCATCCCAAATTGGAGTTTATTATTGCGTATATATACAGTATACCTCTATAATATGTCTATTTGGGATAATGTAAAATTACCCTCAAATGGTTAGTTAATGGGATGGTTCATTATTGGGTTTACGACATTATTATAGCTTACTCTTGCATTCAACAGTCAATAGTCTGAATAAGAGGACCATGAATGGCTTTAGCTGGAAGCGTTCTGACGTCGTCCATTTGCCATCATTTGCCCACGCGTTAAAACATATTTAATTTAAATAGGAAAACTGCTTGCCATGGTACAGAGTTAGCCGCTCTAGAGTTGATTCACATTCTCTGAGGTCCATGTCCTTTGGATGGCCTTGGAGTTGCAATTTTTTGGCTCTCTTACAGGCAAGCGTCTAGGCACCGGAGATTTGGTGAGTCAGTCGTTTCAATATCTGTCTCTTTTTGTTTCGGTTCCGCCGTTCCGCCAGCATGAACATATCCCTGCCAGCCAGGCATATATGCAGACAGTATGGTGTCCGAGGAGTCCTGGCCAGCCATTGAGCAGATCTTCTGGATAGGCCACGGCCATGGCTGGGTTGGTGATAAGGGTCTGTAGACATCTGTAGATATCTGTAGACACTGTAGGGTGCTGGTCGGTGCTAGTCGGTGCAGGTGGAGAAAGGAGTTTGGGAAATGCCAATGATCATCACCGCAGTTGGTACCCAGGATCCCAGTGGTATTCGCCTCGCTTCCCGATAATGACTGCCCGCCAAAATTTAGTGGTCCTTGGTTCATGTGTAATGCTTGTGTTCAAGCCTATCTGGAATCTATTTTGACCCCATGTTGAGAGGTTTGCCAGGTCCACCATGAGCGGATGTTGGATCCTATTGAGCCTATTTATCTCTTACAACTTTCAAAGGAACGCGAAACTTGAGGAGCGTGCATCCAAAATAGAAGTATATCATGTTCGGACAAGTTTTTTTGAATTTGCCACTCTTCTTTGGAGTTTGCGAATCTTCATTTATAGGTCTGTTGGCCTCATGTGGAACCTATTTTGGGACTTCAATCCGACCGGTTTTCCCATTTTGACATATTTTGAAGCTCTTTGTGGAGTAGTTTAACATTTTATGCCAGTTCAAAAAAGTGGAAAGACACTGGATTCTAAAAAATCACAGAGACACCGCACGCTGGCTAAAGTTCTAGTGCTTGTCACACATGTCTGGATGAGATGCCTGGGCACGCTGCTTGAGCCTTCTTCAACCCCTCAGGTGACATGGGTTTCACAGCTGTTTTCACATTTGATGTGGCATTTCGGATCCTGGTGTTGCAGCGGAAATTCTGGAGGCCGGACAGCTGAGAACTGGTTAAAACCAAACAGACTGGGTTTGTAAGATGGGTTTTCTGTTGGACATGGCCATTCTTGCATTACATGTTGAAATATGTTTGATTTTTGCGTGTAGTCTGAGAGTGAGCCTTGGATCGACACAAGAAATTCATACAACTGATTCTTGAGCTAGCCTCACATTCGTGTTTTGGTGATCAATGACACCAAAGACACCTGGGCAGGGTGTGCATGAACTACGTGGACGTCTTGGTGACTTTTGCTTCTTTGGTGGAAGTGGCCTTTGTTGCTTTGGTTCTGCCCATGGAGCCGACTCTGTTTCGCTTACTGCGGATCGGTACCTTGCGCCAATACCTTGGATGTTTTGGATAGGGGAAGAATTGGGGGAATTGAAGATCTGAGGGTGGAGCGAAATCTGATCATCATGATAATGATATATATATATAATGATCATGATCGTCTCATCACCATGGACATAGAAATAGAGATACACTCTGCCGAATACAAGCTGCAAAAGCCTTGTTCCAGCTCCAACGGATGTGTTTATGTTCAAATGATTTCAAATGGAGATTCTGGGCAGGGATGGTTGCAGTAAGCCCGGATAGCAGATTGCCAGGCAAACTGGCACGTGCCCTTCGTATGGTGACAATGACCAGTGTCCTATCTTCACTTCAATTATTGATCAAGTGTCTCTCCGCCAGCTTGGATATGTTGTGCCTTGGCTGCCTTGGTGGGGAACTTTGATGAACTTTGTGTCTTGCACTCCTTTGATTTCCTTTATAAGCTGTTATCGTGGATGTGTCCTCCACCACTTGGTATAGCTGTGTTAAGAGTTGACGGATTCATGGGGGCCGCAAGAATCATTTGTGAATAGCACTATGACATGATATCCATCCCTAATTTGAAGGGAGAGGAGCGTTCTGATTTTCTGTTGGATTTTTGTGCTACTGGTACAAGGGCACGTGCCGTTGCCGGGCTATCCTTCCTTGTCGAGTTGTTACATCGGTTTTCCACACAAAAACGAAATTTGACCAAGCTACAACTCTTGGTGCAGCCTATGCCCCCAAGTGCCAGTCGTTGCTTCTTGCAGGCCTGATACTTAGATTCAAAATATTTTAAAAGGATAGATGAGTTTCTGTTCATTGTTCATGGTGTCCCGGCTACAAAATGTATCCAAGTATCAACCACTGCAAATTTGAGGACAAGAGCATCTCCCCTGACAAATGGTGGTGTAGGCGAATCCAATTTTCCAATGAGTTTTGCACAGCGGAGGTTCTGGACGTTTTGTCTCTTGACATTCTTACAATGCGTTGCTGGAATGGTGGTCAGCACACTATGCCGTGAGTACATCACCAATCCCGAGGAGGACCAAATCAAGCGCGAACAGGTGTACAGGTCAGCTGTTCCGGGAGATTCTTGAGTTGGCCTGAGTGACACCATGCTGTACGAGACTTTTCAAGTCTGTACCTAGGATAGTCTGGAATTCTCATTTTCCAAACGCAAGGTGCTTTTGCAGACCTGTAGGCATGTCGTCCCCGTCTGACTGTCTCATTTTTTGTAAGCTAGATTCGACCTTCAAGCCTTGGGAGCTTGAAGGCCAGACAAATCTTGCTCGGTCCACAGGGTGTTAGGCAACCCTTGTGCAGCTGCCATGCTCAGTTACTACGGGACATTCTCGAGAACTTTTTTGACCATGTTCGAAACTCGACTTGAGATACCTTTTGATGGTTCGGAAATCTGGTGGCCAACCTGTCTAAAAATGACACGTTGGGATTAATTGGGATCTATATATAGTGACCGACTTACACTTAGAACCTATTTTGGAAAAAAAAACATAGCGGCGGACCGCGGCGGACCAGGTTCTAAGTGTACACTTAGAACCCCAAACAAGTCAACACTTCGAAACAGATCATTATATTTGACATTAACACTTAGAACCTACCCCAATCTAACATATATCCACTTCTAATCTAGCTTATAAGTGTAAGTCGGTCGCCATAAATAAATAAATAAATAAATATAAATATATATATATATAATAGGCACAGATGACATTGGACTTTGCGGCCGATTTAGCCGAGGTTTTTTGGCACATGACATGGGATTTATGTCCCTTTTTTGCTATGTTTTTTAAAACGCATGACATGGGAGTTATGCGCCGACCTAAGGGGCAGGTATGTTTTCATTTTTTTGACAGATGACACGGGCTTCGCGTGGGGTGGCCGCCCACACCGCAGGTTTATTTCGGTCCGTCCCCCGTGGGGGCTCCCCAAGCTAAGAATTTTCACTTTCCCCCCCCGTGGGGACTCCCCAAGCTAGGGAATTTTCACTTTTCCCCCCCGTGGGGGCTCCCCAAGCTAGGGAATTTTCACTTTTCCCTCCCGTGGGAG
>Ga0126342_10021826_pt1 | contig 10636 bp, 5 predicted proteins | sample Cyp1metagenome_FD_92528 | JGI IMG/M metagenome (GOLD analysis project Ga0126342, IMG submission 92528) | Coral microbial communities from Lord Howe Island, Old Settlement Bay, Australia - Cyphastrea 1 metagenome | ecosystem: Host-associated > Invertebrates > Cnidaria > Coral ...
ATATAAAATAAAATTAATTAAAAATTATTTAATATTAAATTAAAATAAATTAGAAATTAATTAGAAATAAATTAATATTATTTAAAATTAAATTAAAATTATTTAAAAATTAATTAAAATTAATTAAAATAAATAATATTTAAATAAATATTAATTACATATAAATTAATTTTAATTAAAATATTTATTTAAAATAATTATTTTAAAAATTATTAAGGGATAAAAAAAAAATACGAATTATTAAATACATTAAATTAATTTGAGGGGGAAGGGAGGATTTTTTTTATTAATTAAAAATTATATATTATTATTTTAAATTAATTTTAAAATTATTAATTACATTTAATTAGAAACATATAAATTTCCTTTCGTTATAAATATATTCTTACCTATATGATTCGTATTTCTCGCCGGCGCTAAATAAGCTAACTTATTAAAAAAAAATAAAAATATATATATATAATAAATAATAACAACGATAAAAATTATAAGAAAAATATAAAATACCAAATAATAATAACAAATAAATAATAGTAATAACAATAGCAAAAATAGTCGTAGCCGCCGCAGCGGCAGTAACCGCAACGGCAATAATCTTAATAATCATAATTCCATCCGCAATAGTAACAACAACAATTACAACAATTGGAAGCAAATAACTTTAATAACAACAAAAAAGGTATCCAACAAAAAAATAATAATTAAATAATAAATAAGAATCAAATATCAAATAAATAAATAAAAAAATCAAATAAATAATAAGAAAACAATAACAACAAATATCGTTCGTTATTCATAAATAATATATTTTGCAAAGCATTTTGTATATTATAAAATGCTCTGTAAAATATAAATGGCTGAAATTTATCGGTTTTAGAGGTTATTTTATCCTTTAAAATGCTACCGAAGGCCCCTACATAATGCCAATACTAACAATTTAATACAACACGGAAATCCGCCAAAAATATGATCTAGAAAAATAACAAATCCTAAATGATTCAGATTCCCTGACCTGTGACAGCTGGAAACAGGGCTTCCAGGAGGCAACGATAACCCCTAGACCCTAGATAATTTGGAGGATTTGTTACCTATATGGCGGATATCTACAAAATACCTCCTATAAATTAAAAATATAGGGTAATTTTTTTTTACCTTACATCTGTATATAAGAATACATTTTACATATTATTTTTTTAATATAAACCGATTCGTTGCATTCGGATCACCGCTACAGGGAAGACAAAATGGGAATTAAAACGATAGGTCCCCAACCACTCTTTTTAGGAATCTATCGTTTTCATAATTAGTGAACATAATATAATATTAAAATAATAATAAAAAAAATCTTTTGTAACATATTAAAATTGTAAAATTATACATATATATTTATAAATATTCTTATCTAAAATAATTTAATAATACTTAATATTTATAAAAAAATAATTTCTATTTATAAATTAAATTTTATTTATATAAAAATATGTCAAAAAATAATTTACAATATATTTTCCTTTTACCATAATTTTTAAGAATAATATAAAATAATATGCAAACAAATGGTAAATTAATTTCCCCCCTATTAAGAATATATAAAATATTTACAAACAAAATCAAAAATATATTTTGTAAATTTCAAAATATAAGGTATTTATTAAAATATAATTTCAATAAATTAACAAATATATAATAAACATTAATAAATCATAATAAAGAAATAACTCATAAAAAATATATTAAAAAATAAATAACCAAATAATAAATAAAAATAAAAATAAAACAATTAATAAAATATAAATAATAACAAACAAACAAAAACAAATAATAACAAATAAATAACAAAAATAAATAAAATAAATATATATATATAATTTCATTAAAATATAAATTTAAAAAATTATTTAAATTATTTTTATTATTAAAATTTCAATTTATTCCAATCATAATTATATATTTAATTAATATAATAATATTTATTATCATATTATATTACAATAATTATAATTATAAAAATAATACTATAAAATAAAAAAAAATAAATAATAATATATTATATTTTAATTATTATTTTTTCTTTTAATTATATTAAATTATATTAATATAATATTTCCCATAATATATATAATAATTATAAATAAAATAATCATTAAAATCTTTTCATTTTTTTCAATTCCAATTAATTTTCATTCTATCAATAAATTCAATTTTCCATCTATATACCAAAATAATTATATTTTTTATAATTTTATATCTTTAAATAAATTATTATAATATCATACGATATTAATTAGAATCCATAAATTTATCAATATAATAATTATATATATTTATATTTAAATAATATATATATATATATTATAAATACATATATATAGTTCATTTGTTTTTAAATATATAAATATATAAAAATATAATTATATATATATTATTATCGAAATACATCAAATCATTAATTTTTTGAGAATCCATATATATATATAATATTTATATATATTCCAATATTAATTCCTGAAGACTACTTTGGTATGTAGCCTCCAGGAGCCTACGGAAGGTCATTTATCGAAAATCGGATGTTAAATTTGCCGAATTTTATCGAAAAATGTGGAAAATACTTGGATACACAGAAAAAAAAATGTCCACTAATTTTCTTTTTAATATAGTAGTATGCAGTCCATGGCCATCCGTTTGGTTTGTTCTTGGATATTTTCTGCGTTTCTGTAAGGCACATTGCTAGTGTATTTGTCAAGCATAAATTGTTCATTAAGCAAATATTTGGATGTTGGATGCCAAGGTAGAAATTATCCAAACCGCAAAAAAATAGCCCATAACTAAACAAACATTCCTTGCAACAACGTTTTCTTTTCCATGTACATGTTACTACGCTTGCACATACCAAAAAGCTTGACAAAATGGAAGCCAATCGCTTTTGCCCAAAAAGACAAATCCCATGGAGGAACCAACGAAAATCCTTGGAAGTCGGCGCGAAGCTTCCAGTGGAGGCATATTGCTTCCATCACAAGTTCCTTCCATCTTGGAAGAACTTCCCAAATGCTTGTGGCAGAGTTGAGAAAAGATGCTTCTAAGCCGTTTGGGCATGAGATTTCTTAGATCAACAAGCATGTCCAAACTTTTTTCCCGACGTGGAAAAAAACAGATCGTTTCGCCTGCAGGAAATACAATTTTCTTCATTTTGAATTGGCCCACGTAGTACAAAATGATACTCTCTAAATGCCTTCCAAAAATGAAAAATGTAGGAAACATGGAGTTTTCAGCATTTCATCTTGAGAATGAAGAACAAATAATGTCGACAGTTGCAGGGCGGCGAGTCAGTCGATTCCCTCGTTTTTCGATCATGTGGGGCGGGATGGGGTGGGGTAGGGTGGGGGTGGGGCTATTAATGTCGAATTGCACTTACAAACTCATTTGATGCTACCCCGCTTGAAATCCACTTGCCTTTGCACATTTACTTCATGCTACCCTATTAAGTGCATATGCCTTTGGATATATAGTTATTTGATGCTAAGGTCACGTTATTTGACGCTACGTTGATTGAGGTCCACTTTAACTTTTACATTTATCTTTGTAAACCCTGTGCTAGGCTACCTGAAGTTCATTTGCACTTGAACAGGTGCTTGCTGGTGTATTAGAGTTGGGGTGGGGCGGGATGGGGCGGGGCTAATAACGTCCCATTGCGCTTCCACACTCATTTGATACTACGCCGTTTGAAGTTCACTTGCCCTTGTCGATACTATGCACGCATCTCTTCATCTCCGTCTCATCTCCGTGTCACCTGTTTTTTCGAGCTTCAAGGGCCCGAGATTTTATAACTGATTCGCATCTACAAATATCTATATAGTCTATAACTTTCATGAGGAAACAAGAAACAACATGAATAATGATCCAAAATAATCCAAAATATATAACACAATAGTTTTAACTTTAACCATGACAATATCTTTTCGCTAAAATAGTCAAGGCATTTCACCTCGTCAGCTATCTTGCAAATTGGGAAAGACCCTGACATCAACGCCACGTTGATGCCACATGCAGCTAGGCAGCCAGGTGAATCTAACAGCTGAGTTGCAGCTGTTGCTAGGAACTGTTGGATGCTGGATCCAAAGCTTGACACTTTGATTCTGGATCAACATTTCATGGCTATGACTCAAAAGCCTGGCACCGTAGGCACCCTAAAACGGCTGGTTAATGGCTACCCCAAATATGATAGTAACAGGTTTTGATCCATCCCCCAATTTCAATATACAAATCCTCTCACATCCTCAAATTGGCTGAATCAGGGCTGCTCCCAACACCCCAAATACGGCTGCTTGAATGGGTAGATAAAGAGCAGCAATGGCCACACAAATTCTCCATCTCGTGGCTATCATTTACCTACAAATCCATAGTCATGATGATGAAACCCCCATTGTGATGAGCAAATCACCATGTTTCACCATGTTTGGAAGCGCACAACCATCCTTTTGGAATGTGTTCTACATTAACCTCACAGTCCACAGTCCCAGCGGTGAAACGATGGCGATGTTTTGCCGGGGAATTGGCTCAACTCGTTGAGGGCTCTTTGAGATCATTGGATAAGATACAACGGCAATATGATTTAGGAAATATGCCATAATATATATATAATTTGTATACTAGGGAACACATATACATAGTCATAGTGAACGGAATATTGGGGAATCTGTAAAAATTAGGCAATCTATAATGGTACTAATTATCATAGTGAGCTTTTGTTTAAACTTCCCCCTGAGATATGATGACTTTCTTATGGCTAGACAGTGGTTATAGGAATGCGAATGCAATGTGGACAGAATTGGATATACGACCAACATTTTGGGGTAGCTGGGTTTGGGAGAATTCGGAAAATATATCTAAAATCATCAGCTACTGAAACATAAATTTGCTCTTGAGTCACTGTGTGGAACATATATTCTCATTTAAATTTGCAAGAAAGAAACAACAAACAATGTTCTGGATAGAACAAAAAAACAACTGATATGAGAAAACTTAGACTTCAGTCTTACAACACCACTTAGGCAATTTTAGAGGCTGCACAATAGTCATATTGACATCTATGTGACATACACTTCATTAGCATATTTCAAACATGCAGCGTTTGAACCTTCAACGTCGCTGAATCGGCGGGTATTTTTGACATGTTCGCATCAGAAGACCTCGACGGAAAGGTCTGATTGACGGCCTCCACAAGTCGAGAAAACACAGCGACTTCTATGGTAGCCCTGTCTTGTTGAAGGGTAACGTATGGCAGTGTGTCAAAACCTTGGTACCCCTGTAGTTCACATCAAAATAGCTGGGATTCATGGATGTTCATTCCCCTAAAAATGGTATTAATAAATAGGTGTTGATCCATATCCATATGTCTCTGGGTGAAATCATAAGAATTCGCTAACCTGAAATAAGATGACTTAAGGATGACATAAGGCGGCAAGATATTGGGATAATTCCCCTGACCATCATTTCAGTGACACCGCAGTGAGGTCGTTATAATTTACCCAGATGTGTGTATGTATAATCTTTAATAATTTACAAGCCTCAAAAGTGAGGTCTGGAGATAGTAACCTCTATATATAGTCACGGGTCGGAACATCATTTATTCAGAATTGTCCGTGATATACCCTTTCACATATTAGAATGTTTATTATATATATATATGTATATATATATATATGAATATACTATATATACATAAACATAACCCAACCATACACACATAATCACACATATATATTTTGTTGGTTATTTCACCATCTTTGCTGATTCATTCACAAAATGAATAAGTTCATTACATGTACGCCATGGTACGCCTAATAATCAACACCCAATTTTGGAGGGTTTCAATCCCAACCTATTTCTGGTGCTATTAGGGATGATTTGTTGGGTTTACCAGATTCAAATTCGGCAATGAACTATTGAATACACCCCAACTGTTAGGTAAATGATTATTTCTTCCAAACCCAAATTATTGATGACACCATATTACACCTCAATTTATCACAACGAATTCTTGAAACTCCGTGGTAAAACATGGCGCTTGACCACATCGTTCGCCTTCAGCAGCTCCTGATTGAGGCGACACTTCTTCCAAGAGACCTCGAACTGCGACGGCCCCCGAACTGCGGGAACTGCTTGGTGATGAAAAAAAAATCTCCCCATACCCTCTGGTGAACTAACATAGCAATGGAAAATGGCCATTTATAGTGGATTTTCCCATGAAAAATGGTGATTTTCCATTGCTATGTTAGTTCATGCACCAGAGGGTAACTTCCATAACTTCATATAATTTCCAGGTGTCCAACTTTCCAAGCTGCCTATGTGCTGGTTTATCCATGCCTCCAAAAAAAACACCGGCTTATTTCATTGATGTCCCAAACCTCACCAAGAACACCAAGAACTTGTGGCTGATTTGGGGTCCAGAATTAGATACGGAATGATACGGAACCCCCCATGGGGCCCATGGCGTTGCTTCCGGAATTCCGGAATCAAATCCACATATCCGTTGTATTCATTGGTCAAATCCGACAAATCCCCATAGTTGATGATCTTTTTGTTATATCTATTCATTTTTCGAGAAAAAAACGCCACAATGTCTGCTGGTCATCCCTATTCAAATCCCTATTAGTTCAATAATTAAATCATATTAAATCATGAAAAATCCGCTGAAATCCATATTTTTTTCTGATTTTTAGACCGACTCAGTGATCTGAGAACGCCGACTCATGAGCGCTTGCTGCTCGTCTACTCCCGGTGATTCCACACAGAATCCTAAGAGCTCCTGGTGGAAAGTCTGGGAATGTCATACTTCCATCATTGCTTAAATATGGATTATATTATATAATGGTTAACCCATATGCTCCATGTATGGTATATTTACCTACATGACTGGGTGATTTTGGACAAGGGCAAATGTTGGAAAATATTCCATACATGGAGCATATGGGTAATATTACCCAAGAATGGTTGCTTTATAATATTTAGGATACTTAATGATTATTACATTCATCATTCACCATGAAGTAGAGGCTCCAAAAAGGGAAACATGGCAAACTATGGCGAATAATGAATGTAATAGCAATAATAATGAACTATAATGATACAACTATGGTGAATGTCATAGCAATAATCTATAATGTCATGGTGAATAATTCTTGTAACAGCAATGATGATAAAAGGTACGGAAGCTCCTGAGGAATGCGTCCAAAATAAGGTTGATAACCATTAACATCTCTGTAAAATAATGGTATATTAGTGTATATATATATATACATATATATATAATTGGATAGAACGGAACAACTTTCCTTACAGGGACAATCAATGGAAAATCCATGGTTAAAATGACCGGTAAGAATGGAGGTATTAACCAGCTGCATATATGCAGGCTACAGAGGTATGTCCATGCATACCCTATGGATCCAGCCGTATCTTCTGAAGTATGATTTGGGAAGTTAAGTCTCTTTGAGAAGAGCGTATCTGGATCCATAGGGATATGTACATATATTTAGTCTATATCATTGAAAAAAACTCTATGCAATCAAGTATTTACGCATAATATGCCGGATACACATATGAAGAAAATAATACTGGTATATATACAGATTTACACAATCATATGCGTACAGTCATGTTTGTTATATAACTACATAATATAGACACATACAATTGTATAACAACAAATGCATGATTCTGCATGTCAGGAACTAAATTTGACTTCGGTTGGTTTTACCTAATGAATGTAACCATCAAAAAATGAACCAGCAATTTGGGTTCCAGGTAGATTTGTTCATACATAGACATGGCCATTCCAATTTTTCCAGTCGATGGGAGTCACACACCTCCCAAAACATGCAGGTACATTTGCCATTCCCTGGCATCCAACCATATCCGATGAGTTGTTGCTGATCTCCCCATTTGGTTTGGTTCGATCCCATTTAACATTTCTGGCCTCCTTCCAATTACATCCCAGTCAATGTTGGTTATCCCATTGTATTTCCAAATATCTTTCCATAAAAAATCTGGGTTCATCCAATTTTTGATTTTAGAGTCAACAACTTTCGTCACGTCACAACTTTACGAATTCGCGAATGTCTTTGTTTCAAAACGGCCATCCTATCGGAAGGTGACCTTTTTGTCGAATCACATGGGGATAGAAATGGGGGTTGCCGTAGTCATGGTGCTAGCCCAATAGTTTTATTGATGTTTGTTTCATGGAAAATCCTTTGATCCCATGATAGGGGTACCCAAAAAATGATTTAGAAACAATATCACAGCGCATAGAAATCTATGCCGCAATGAACTATATCAATGCCCACATATGGTATTCGATGATATCCCATTATTTCTAGAATATGTTCATTTATCTTGCTGTGACTGGATATCTATTCCATCATTTTTGTTGGTTATCTATCCCATTGTTTATGTTTTCCACACATACAAATTTATAAAACATCAATATCATAGAGATAACCCTTCATGTTTGCTGGCTATATCTATCTCTACAAGTATTTGTCTATTTCTGGGTATGCCCGTTGGTTAAATATGGTTGTCATTCCATTGTGAAATACTTATTTACATTGTGACAGACTTGTTCTTTGAATCAACGATCATTCCATGTTTGCATCCCACCACGTAGAAATGTACACATCCATATCCCTTGTATATCCTATTTTACTGGTTAATTAAAGTATAGTCAAATCACAATGGTTCACAATTAGATCCAACATTTTTCATAAGTTCCCCCCATCCTCCCATCATATCCTATAATATCCCACCATATGTCATAATATCCCGTCATATCCCATAATCACAAGCATATATCTGGGTCAATTAGAAATATTTCACTGACCTGAATTAAGGCCACTTGGGGATGATTCCCCTCATTAACCATCATTTCCAGTGAGGTCGCAGCGAGGTCGTTCTATCCCATTACAATCCCATTACGTCCCATTATAATCCCATTACATCATATACACATATACAATATATATGTATATATATATACACACTGGTTGGTGGTTTCAACCCCTCTGAAAAATATTAGTCAATGGAAAGGATGATCCCATATATTATGGAAAGATAAAACATGTGCCAAACCACCAACCAGACAATATATACAGTATATATCTGGGTTAATTATAATATTTCACGAACCTGAAATAAGGCCATTTGGGGATGATTTCCAATACTAAACATGATTCCAGTGAGGTCGCAGTGAGGTCGTTATAATTTACCCAGATATATATACATCCATCACAATCGAATTCACATCACCTGATTGCCCATCTCACCTCTTCCAACCAGGAGTCGTCCAGTTCTTTGTCCAGGTCCTACCCGCAGTTTCTTGGAAGAAATAATGTCATATCATAGATAAATCATATATTGTTTGACAATTTCGAACTTATAGTTTATAAAGCACTTATAATATATGATATCATAATTATCATAATGTGTATTTAAATCTATCTACTTGCAAGATATATACGGAATTGAATCGCGATGGTTGACTCTCTATATATATATGTATGCGTATCATATGTCATATGATAATCTCAACAACATCCTGAAGCACACATGATGGGGGATAGAATCAACGACTTTGAGATTGGGGCGATTTCAGCGAAAGCGGAAGCTTATTGAGGGGATGGACATACGAACAAGCAGGTCTAAAGAAACGTGGGCCCAATCCCAACAAACAGTTTTTGAGATTAGTATGGTTCAAGACCCTGTGAGTCCTCACTGTTCACATCCAGAGAAACAATGGCACAACTGGCAATCCACGACATGTTGGGATGTTAGCTACCAATTTGAGGTCAAGTACCACCCAACCAAATGGAAAGGTTGATCCATCATACTACAAAGGGTCATCGCACGAATCGTAAGTGGTGATCCGGTTCGTCCCCTAATTAAGAAGGTTATATCATCATATATCATCTATAATCGGATCATAGATCATAGATCATATTGTAACATATATTATACATATTATATATATAGCAGCATTTAAAAAAATACTACTATCTATATTATAGATCTATAATTCCTAACTAATTAAAAAAATATGCTTCTTAGTTCTCAACCACCAACACAAGGACCACCAACACAGTCGATCCTCGTGAATGATGCCCTGGCCCTGGAAGACCAACCCAACATCTTCTAAGATGCCGTCCATCAAGCTCTCCTGGAGAAGGCGCACATGTTGTTGATAGGCTTTGCCTATCTTTTACTTTGGGTTTATATGGATATTATATATTATATAATATATATTATATATATTATATATATTATATATATTATATATATTATATATATTATATATATTATATATATTATATATATTATATATTATATTATATAATATCTTAAATAATATATTATATAACATAAAATATATATAATATTATATAATATATATAATATTATAATATATATATAATACAATATATAATATATAATAATAAATAATATATAATATAAAAATATTTAATATATAATATATAATATAATGTAATATAATATATAATATAATATATATATAATATGAAATATAATATAATATATAATAAAATATATTATATTATATAATATATAATATATAATATATAATATA
>Ga0126342_10021827_pt1 | contig 10636 bp, 7 predicted proteins | sample Cyp1metagenome_FD_92528 | JGI IMG/M metagenome (GOLD analysis project Ga0126342, IMG submission 92528) | Coral microbial communities from Lord Howe Island, Old Settlement Bay, Australia - Cyphastrea 1 metagenome | ecosystem: Host-associated > Invertebrates > Cnidaria > Coral ...
AATAGTGGTTAATAGTGGTTAATAGTGGTTAATAGTGGTTAATAGTGGTTAATAGTGGTTAATAGTGGTTAATAGTGGTTAATAGGCTATAAACCAACAACAATGGGAATATGATGATGATTTGCTTGGTGGTGATTGGAACCATGGAATTTGGAATGACTTTCCATTCAGTTGGGAATGTCATCATCCCAACTGACGAACTCATATTTTTCAGAGGGTTGAGACCGTGTAAAACTATGAAAAATGACGAATTACATGAAAACAACCTAGTATTTTGATTAGAAAGAAAAATGGGGATTCAAACTCAAGATGATCCAATTGAAGACCATATTCTGCGGCTCAAATCCTCGTTTCTCCACAAACGTTCATGGTTTTTGGTTGTCTTCTATCATTTGTATTGCGAATCTTTTGTAATGCCTTGTTTCCCAATCTGGTTGGTGGTTTGGAACATGAATTTTATTGTTCCGTTCAGTTAGGAATGTCATAATCCCAACTGACGAACTCCATCATTTTTCAGAGGGGTAGGGCGAAAAACCACCAACCAGCAATTCTTTTCCAGCTGAAATCACCATTTTCTCCAGCGGAAATCGCTACCTTTTTCGTAGGCGCGGGAACACAAGCGCCTCGGTGGTGCTGACTCCACGGGCGTGGCCGTTGGTGAGGCCCCACGACGGGAAAAAATGCTGGATTTTGAACCAATAAATTTGAGATGTTGGTTGAAATGCTCGTAGATATTAAATGATATTAAAATATAATATCTACATATTATATATATATGGATATATATATGGATATATGGGATTTTATTGTTAAATGTGAGGGGATCAATCAAGACCCCAATGGTTTGTGTCATTCAGTTTACCACATTGTCAATCTATTATAATTTATACATATTTATACTATATTACTATATCAAGATGAACATCTATATACAGCATTTCATTACACATGTGATTCTGGTGGGTTGACCACATGTAGCTACTAAAAAACGCACGACCGGCAGGAGATTCGTGAACGCGTCCGTGAAGAGATCTATGGACTCTACGAGGTTGGCATCCCAGTACGGCGTCCGAAACGTGAAGGGCCATAGGTCGACGTTGGTGGCTGAAACAGCCATCCGAAATGGTGAAATAGTCGTGGTAAATGGGATCTAATAGGCAGTATTACCTATATTGCATTGTATTTTCAACTATACTTGATCTCCCAGTGACGTTCATTCTTGAAGAGCGGATGACACCAGCAAGCCCAGTATCAGTATGATAGTCTGGATACAGAAAAGAATGAATCAGTGTTCACATCCCGATGATGTACACTGATGCCATCAAAACTGCAGGTTCCAAATTACATCTTGTGGCCATATCCAAATTTGGGGGTCCGTTGAGGCGTATTATTTTCCAACCCTTGTTGGGGATATCCCCCCTATCATTGAGAAATGTTCATCCCAGAGCCTCCTAAACAAGTGAACCAGTTCAGAGTTACCTGGCTGAAAGTGCGGGTGATTTCTGTCGCATATGGAGATGGATCAAAACCTATGAAATTACCATATTTGGAAGAATAACCATCCAGTAACCAGCTATTTGAGGGTATCTAAGGTCCCCTGGTCTTTGACCCATAACCGGCCGTATCCAGCCGAAGAAATTGCTGGTCAGCCACCTGTTCGGCCAAAACACCCAGTCACGAGTCGGTGATTTGTTATTTCCTACTAGTAGTGGTTTATCCACCATGTACTGTAACATACCAAGTATGTATATATACCAGTATCTATATCATATGGAGGAAACTTTGAGAACAGGTCTTTTTGGGGGAGGGCATTTAAGCAGATCCAACACCATTGGAGGATGGGTGCTTTTAGGTCTCGTCCGACCAAAATATGTGGTTATCGGTAAAGATTTGAAAGGGGCATCTCAGGTGTTTGGTGGTTTGGTGGTTTCCATATATTGGGAATGTCATAATCCCAACTGACGAGCTCATATTTTTCAGAGGGGATGAAACCACCAACCAGCCTGAAATTAATAGAAACTCAAGATGTACGTGAATTTGCGTAGCTATTCAGAAATCGAATAAAGGGGGTTCCCTACAAAATGATCTACTTTCATCTTACATCCAATAGCCAACATATCTATTTTGTATGTGTATACTAAATTTCCTTACAATAGCTTTCACAATGTACTGTTCCATATCTATTTTTCTGTACGAAATCCAACCAGCCCAGGATGATCCTGAAAAATCGGCGCAAGTTCTCAAGGACATGGGGGATTTCTTCAGCATCCAACATGGTGATATCACAGGGATCAGTGGAAATGTGGTGGTTGGAAATCTATGGAAATCTCATCTGGTTGGTGGTGACTGGAACCATGGAATGTTATGACTTTCCATATATTGGGAATGTCATAATCCCAACTGACTTTCATATTTTTCAGAGGGGTTGAAACCACCAACCAGTCATAGATCTGATACTAGTTAGCATTTAAGCATCGAAGATGGAGATATGAATGGGGATCCCATCAAATAGAATATGAGAATTGGGTTTGACTGAGAATGGGGGAAATATTGTATCTCATCCCAATTGATGGCTATTTCAGGGGATTATGATGATTTACTTGGTGACCTGGACTGGTTGAGTCTGGGTTAATGGGCTGATGTTGTTGTCGTTGCCCTGAACAATAAATCGTAAAATCGATTCAGCATTTAAAGATCAACATTTTGGCAGGATATCTTCAAGATTACAAATGGATTGTATATGTGGCCATGTTTTATTTTCCCCAATAGTTGGGATGATGATCCAATCTGACTCATATTTTTGAGGGGGGGTAGGTATACCACCAACCAGAGTCCATGTACAGTATTTCCCCTGATGCACCAGCGGTGGAGGTAGTGAACTGATTAGTAACCCCTCAGAAGTGGGTATCGTAATGGATTCATTATAACTTACCATCTGGTTATTTAATGGATGCTTAATGGATGGTTACCCTCTGGTAAACTAACATAGCTATTGAAAATGGCCATTTATAGTGGATTTACCCATTGAAAATGATGATTTTCAACTAACATAGCTATGGAAAATCCACCCATTTTTAATAGGTAAACCATCTATAAACGGGCCATCTATACCATGGCTATGTTAAATAACCAGAGGGTATAACATATTACAACCCACATACTAATCAGTTAAGTAACTCCTTGGCCCATCTAATCATATGAAAAAGCCACAGACCGACATTGCTGCTTCAGCATGGCGAAGAAACGTGTTGCAATGCCTATCGCAATCGCCATGGGTGCATGATGTACAACGAGGAAGGCTTGAAGGTGATGATGAACCATTGGATTTACCGCTACTTTCAGACAAACCCAAATGGAGGTCAATAGTTCATCCTTTCTGACGGATGTGCATCATATCAGGATGATTCACCGCAAACTAATTGGGATGCATATCCAAGGAGGTGCAGGGGGTGTTTAGTACGTGAGCAAACAAGGAATAAAATGGTGTGTGGCCAACATGATTCAAGCAAAAATGTGCTGGTAATCCAGAAAACAACGGTGGCTTCGCATTGCTTTACAGGATTATAGATTGTGTGGGCTAGTGTCGTGAACCATCCAACATTGAGGTATGGAGTTTTGAGTCGGAGCTGGGTAAAGGAGATGCAGTAGGCACAGAACCCACAAGAACAGCGCCAAAAACTGGGGATAGGCCAGTTTCAGGTGTCAAATCCCAAGTTGTCCATATGTTTGATGGTCCAATCGTTTGCCCTCTGGTACTATAGAAAATCACCATCATTTCGAAGTTCGGTAAACCATCTATTTCTATGGATATAAATGGGCCATTTTCCATAGCTTTTTGTATGTTTACCAGAGGGTAATCCCATAAAGTAATCATCAACTCACCATGTTTAATAGGTAAACCATCTATAAATGCACCATTTTCCATAGCTTTTTGTATGTTAGTCATAACCAGGCCGGGTAATCCCAGTTTTAATGTGCAAAGCATCAGCTTCGGGTCATTTTTTCGCAGGAACTGGAGCAAATCACCATGGATACCTCCTCAGTCACCGAGGAATGGCATGGGACTTAGCTGCCCTGACAACCAACAAGTGCTGGTTGGTGGTTTCAAACATTGGTTTAGTATGGGCTAATGATGGTTAATAATGGTTAATAATCACTGGCTGGTGGTTTCAAACACGAATTTGATGTTCCATATATTGTAGGGATGTCATCCTTCCCATTGACGAACTCCATCATTTTTCAAGATGGTTATTGCACCACCAGCCAACAAGCAAGTACACCGAGAACAGACCAGTCTGCATGGTGACTAGCACGTCTAGCACATCACTTCTCAAATTGGGGAAGCCATCTCTGCATTGTCACGTGTGCTATGGTGAACAGTTGGGTTAGATTTACCCATTCATACGGGGATGGTCAAGCCACCATGTTCATAGGGAACCACTTGATGGCCAATATGAAGATTGTGGGATTCCAAAGATGGTTGGATGACCGTAACTCATATACCATTTACCGAGAACCGTATATCATGGTTTGACCATGGGACGTGTGGTTATGGGCCCCTGAAGTGAATGAGCTAGCCATGCCGTCCGACTCAATCGAGCTAGCCTGAGTGAATGGGCGTATTGAAAATGCCACAAAAATGCAATGGTTTAGCATAATTTCCTCGTTATTTTTTAGTTTTGGGGGGCCATCCTCCATTTCTGGTGTATACCCCTTTATATATCTATGAGATGTCCAACAAGCCGTAGAATTCCAGTCCATCCATCATTATCTACTGTCCCAATTGTTGTTTAAAGCCACCAAGAATATCCCATTAGCAAAACCATTCTTGATGGTGAATTCCCTTATATCCCCATCAATATAATCCCAGTATATTTCCATTATCAATATCCCCATTATACAACTATCAATATCCCCATTATCAATATCCGCTCATATATCCTCCAAATGGAGGTTTCCTAAAATAGGGGTACCCCAAATGGACGATTTATAATGGAAAATCCTACTAAAATGGATGATTTGGGGGTACCCTTATTTGAGGAAGGTTTCAAAAAAAAAAAATTGACAATCCCAGTAGATTTCCATGATATTCCCATGATATTCCCATTAACTATCAATATCCCATCAATATCCAAATATTGCACAGAACCATTCCCAAACAGCTTCCCAAACAGGTGGGGCAATGTCTTGGGTGAAACCTTTGAGGAAATCGACGAGAACTTGGAGGTGCCATGGCTGCTGAGTGGGCCAAGTTAGTTCTTGGTTGGATTTGGCCATGGAAAATGATGATTTTACCCAGAAACTGGCTGAGTTAACCATGGAAAATGATGATTTTACCAAGATCTTGGGGATATATGACATATAACTTAACCACATATATTGGACTATAACTTAACCATAACTTGCTGGAATTGACTTGGCCCATCACTGCAAATATCTGAGACACCTTTGGCAAATACCTTGTTGTTTCTTAGAAAATGAAGACGTGAATCCTAGGTTTGGATTGAACATGGACCACGTTGGAATCTTAAATCATCATTGTGATCATTGACAGTGATGAAGTCTGGCTGGTGTTTGTTTTCACAATGGTGTGGTTGGTGGTTTCAGCATTCAAAAACGCTGATTTAAACATCATCAACGAATGTTTTATTGGCAATGTAGCGTAAGGTATACTTGAAGCATACGTTTGTACTTACTTCATACTACAATTGAGGACCCAGTTTTGGGATCCTGTTCTAATAAAGATGGGATTTATCATTTGAGTACAGATAGGTTTTTAAACTTGGAGAAGTTTAGCATGGTTTGCCGAAACGAAGGAGACCTTAACTGACCTTAACCAAATGTTTCCATTCGTGTAGGACGATGAAAAGGTGACCAGAATCGAGGGTCCAGTACCACGGTCAGAAATGTCAATGTGATGCATCCTATTCAGTGGTTCAACGATATGGGTATTGGTGTGGCTTAGAATTGCCATTTATAGTGGATTTTCCCATTAAAAACGGTGATTTTCCATAGTTATGTTAGTTTACCAGAGGGTATAAATCATAGTTGTCCTCCATCCAATTTTTTCGTGAGCCCAGTATTTCCACAGTGATTGACTTTCTCAATGATTGAATCTTCATGTTTGAAGCTAAAATCCTATTATTTGATCATTCTTGCCAGTCCCGATTTTGGACATGTTGGATCATAGCTAAAGCCCAAGTTTTGATGGTAACAGTATAGGCCACACATGTTTATCTGGTTGGTGGCTTGGAATATGAATTTTATGACTTTCCATATATTGGGAATGTCATAATCCCAACTGACAAACTCATATTTTTCAGAAGGGGTAGGTATACCACCAACCAGTATCAACCATTGTTATAACCAATAATAACCAATAATAACCAATAATAACCAATAATAGCAAATAATAGCCAATAATAGCCAGTTATATATATATAGATAAGATATTATGTTTGATGCTGAAATTCCCCATGGATAGGGTAATATCGAAGCTTAGATCTGCCCCTCCAGGCCCTGATGCATCGGCTGCGCTGCAGTCGTGGATCCTTGGTGACTTTGCCAGAGATGTGGCGGGCGGAAAAGAAACACTTCTGTGCCTCCTCAAAGTAGTGCTTAGCCTCAACTGAATTTCTGGTTGGTGGTTTCAAACATAAGTTTTTTTTCCATTTCATATATGGGATGTCATCCGAAACCCATTGACGAACTCCATGATTTTTCAAGATGGAAAAGTTGCACCACCAACCAGATTTGGATGATGCAAGATGAATTTCAATGCTTGGAAATAAAGGTTTTTTTTCTGAAGTTCCATGTTGACTTTTGGAGGTGGAATCCCAGTGGCGCACCGAAAAACCTACGGTGTTTTCCTCGACGCGTTGGCTTTTGGATGTAGGCGAAATGAAGAGAGATGGCCAACAAAAGTGGGGGCATCATGGCATCATGTTGGATTTCATAAGCTCACAAACATGTTTGCAAAAGTTTCGGACTGGAACTTCATAATCTTCATATGATTTGCATTCAAAGAACAGCAAGTTGGCCATGCCAATTCGGTATAAAAACACCAGTCAATTAGATCTGAAGCTCTTGAATCCCCGTTAATCTGGATCCATAGAATCTTCAATGAATACCAAAAATGGAGAGAAAGCAAAGATTTAGATTTGAATTCGGGGGCTGAACATGGCTGAACCACGAACTTTAACTAATCCCAAGAATGCATTCATGGATCGATGGATGGATGGATGGATAGATTGGATTAGAATAGATTAGATTAGATTAGATAGGTAGATACCTCATCATATCCTATGATACCCCATGATGCCCCCAAATAAGAAACAACCAATGCTACAGTGGGAAGCTAGAAACATGAACCACCCAGGCAGGTGGAGGGGCAGTTGCTGTACTGGTGGGGCATTCCTACATCATCCGATCCTTGGACCTCATTGGAATCATGGTTGGGATTGGGGTGACTATATGTGAAAGGTTTTATTTCAGGTTAGTGATGTTTTATCATTTACCCAGATTGGGCCGGGCAACATGGGGATTTCATTGGACCCGAAACGATGAAATGTTGAAATCTTTGGCATGATCGGTAGATTCGAGACGTGAAGCTATCTTGCAACAAGACCGGAAGCATCGAATCGTAGTTTTTTAAGAGGAATTACCCTCTGGTAAACTAACATAACTATGGAAAATCACCATTTTTTATGGGAAAACTCACTATAAATGGTCATTTTCAATAGCTATGTTAGTTTACCAGAGGGTAAGCACCAAGATTGCAGATATGAGACCACAAATGGGGATTTTGCGGATCCTTTTGGGGGGTGGGACCAGGACCTCTGTAGCAGGTAGAAACGGCACAGGAACTGAGCTACACTCCAGTGAACTTGTTCGAAAGCCTCTTTTTGAGAGGCCTCCGATTTCGCAGAGCGATACGACCGCGGGAAATACATTGACATAAAGGTTGCAGTCCCAGTCCAGTACCATTCCATCATCTAGCATTCCTATCTTCCCAGTTGATGTATATACGTAGTAATCCCCAAAAAGATAGAAAAAGGAAGTCATCACTATTTTAGCAGAATTCTATTGTTCTATCGGGGAAGACAGCACATCAAGCTGCGCTTCAAGGCACCATTTTCGATGCGTACCTCATGAAAGGCGCGGCTGACGGCAACACTTAGATTTGAATGGTACGACTCTATGACCATCACTTCAGTGGCATATTCATCAGCACATATGGAGACTTCATTTCAATGGATTGGTTTAAGGGAAAATCTACAGGAAACCATCGATTTTCCCATTAAATACGGGGCTTTCCTGTAAATTTCCCTTAAACCAATCCATTGATAAGTGGACGAATGTGAAGCTCCCAGATGGTCGTCTAGGAATCCACCAATCTTACGAAGCTGATCGTTGTTACATACCCCTACTGAGCACCTTGGGCTGTCTTGGTCCATCGGCGTTGGTTTTCTGTAAATGAGAAGGGATTGTGATCTTTTATTCCCATTCCTTTGTGTTGCTGCAAGTTCGCATTCCCGGGACTATTTCCGTTTCTGTGGCTTACTACAAGCATTTTGATTGCTGCTAATATCTTTGAAATCAGGGATTGGTATGCGAAACCTCAGACTTTGGGCTGGTTGAGTACCCCATGTTTTTGCAATATCCATAAACATCGGACTAGTAAGATCCTACCATTAATGCTCTAACATCCAATTTGCTTTCTCAGTTTGGCTTGTAAAAAATCTGCATTTTTGTCGTTCCCACATGTTTGATCATGTTAGAGGGTCAAACCGCAGTCATGAATTTCCCTTTTGAACCGTTTGGGATGCCGGAATTCCCTACCAGGGGTTTTCCTGGTGAAATGCCCCCATCTGCCGGGAAAAAAATGGGAACTGCACCCACAAAAACGGCAGGTGCCGCCACGCAGTACCGCTCCTTACGGTCCAAACTCATTCCCTGCTGCGGCGTGGTTGCGGCCAGGCCGGACGGAAAGTTCACCAGATTTCATGGTTTGAAGAAATGGAGTTTAGCGAACAAAGGTAAACAAAGGTTGGGGACATTGAATGTGAGATTGATTTACCCTCTGGTTGTTTAACATAGCCATGGAAAATCCCTTAATTATAAATGGAGGTTTATAGCTGGGAAAATCATCTATAAATGGGCCATTTGGTAAGATATGGTTTTTGTTCCAATGGAAAGCTGCTGCTTTTGCCACCAACAAGCGGATTTTGAGAGTTTGACCAATAAACCCGACATCAAACAAGCCAAGATGGAGCCAATATCACCATGCCCTCACCTCGCGACTTGGTCTTCCATGCCTTGAGGATGCCCGTTTTGCTACTCAACACTTCGAGTTTCTCAAGGATTATGCCCCAAAATTCTCCAAGATGGGAACCCCAGAACTTGGAGGAAGTTGATTTTCCCTTGGATATGGCCAGGATATCGCATGGTGAAACCATGGAATTTCCAGGTGAACCCCATGATTTACCACAAGAAAAACGGCATCGTTCCAGGATTACCTGGGATGAGCATGGCCGGAGAGCTCGGCGACAAAATCTCAAGAGATTGGCGGAAAAATCTGGAGATGGGTGAAACACCAGAAAGTACAGTCTGTACAATATTCTAGTATGGTACAATGACAATATATATATAATATAATATAATATAATATATTATATTATATAAGTACATCATATCACAATTTGCACATATATGGATGGTACTCATGTAGATACAATATCATGAAACGGTATAGCTGTAGAACTTCTTGGAGTCCTCACCATCCAGAATAGTTTCAGACCCATCTGGATGATCGAATTCAGGTCCGAAAATCTTAGAAGCCATGCCACTGCTGAACACCACACTGGTCGGGCTGCCCAGAAGCGTCGATGATCGAAGGGCTTGGCCAAGTCAAGTCCTGAAAACGTTTGGTACGTGGAAGAGGACCTCCCAAGTTGGATCCAAAGTGCCTCATTCCATGTGTATGTGTGTATATATTATACATTGGTATACATATATATATATATGGTCACACGCACACCCAGAACCCCCCGAAGCATTGCAATATCATCAAAATCGGAAAAAAAAAACTGTGTACATATATATATATAGATAGATACAAATATGTAAATAGATATCCATTTGTAGGGATCTATATACCCATTGTAAGGATTCCCATTATGGGACGGATGACTTTGACCCTAGCAGCCCCAGCACATTTGCTATCGAATACCATCGCCCACCACCGAAGAATATCACCACCATCAGCAGTAGGGTCATCGTCATCATCATCATCATCATCGTCATCATCATCATCATCATCATCCCTGTTCCCAGTGATAATTATTAGATATCATATATCATATACTATATACATATATCTCACATATCATACCTCACATACCAGTAGTACCGCACAAGGCGGTGGCGGAAGTTTCAAAAATAGGAAACCTATAGGAGAGCTTGGTTGTTGTGAATCCGGGATGGCAGAGCGAAGCCACTGATGGACTGAAAAGTGCTTGATCTCTCTCACTCTTTCTCTCTCTTTCTCTGACTATCTACCTACCTACCTATCTATTTTCTATGTATCTATCTATCTATCGATCTTTCTAGTGTAGTGTAATGTAGTGTAGTGTAA
>Ga0126342_10021828_pt1 | contig 10636 bp, 9 predicted proteins | sample Cyp1metagenome_FD_92528 | JGI IMG/M metagenome (GOLD analysis project Ga0126342, IMG submission 92528) | Coral microbial communities from Lord Howe Island, Old Settlement Bay, Australia - Cyphastrea 1 metagenome | ecosystem: Host-associated > Invertebrates > Cnidaria > Coral ...
AAAGGGGATCAATTAAAAGTCAAATTGGCCAAACTGAAATTTTCGGAAATTGGAGATGGATGCCTGTTTTTAGTATTAGGGGGACGTTTAGTATTAGGAGGAAGGGATTATATATATATATATGGATATATATATGTATATATATATGTATATATATATGTATATATCCATATATATATATATATATCCATATATATATATGTATATATCCATATATATATATATACATATGGCTGCAGCTCTAAATGGAAGATCCTCATCCATACCCCGGACGCACAGGCGATCCACACCCCTGATCCATACCCCCGATTTCTTCGTTTCATATGTCCGGATCACCGCGCAGCGATTCATGCCCGTAACCTGAGCCACACCCGTTTCCTATAGCACATGCATCTTATCTAGCATATATACCCTCTGGTGAACTAACATAGCAATGGAAAATGGCTATTTATAGTGGATTTTCCCATTAAGAATTGTGATTTTCCATTGCTATGTTAGTTCACCAGAGGGTACATATAATACAGACGCACACACTCCCCTCTCTCTCTCTCTCTCCCTTTCTTTATTTATAAGTAATCCTCTCCCCCTAATACTAGACGAGCCCCCCCCAAATAATAAACACCTCAGGTAGTTTTTAGTATTAGGGGGATATTTATTATTAGGGAACCAAAGCGGACCCTAGTAATAAATTAAAACCCTTGATAAAAAAAACTTTCTTTTTTCGATTTCAAAATCAATTCGATTTCCTTTTATAACGCAATTAAAATATTGCCAAAAATTTGATTTCGAAGCGGACCGTAATAATTTTAAACCCTTAATAAAAACAACTAGTTTTTTCGATTTCAAAATCAATTAAATATCCCTTTCTAACGCAATTAAAACATTGCCAAAAGTTGGATTTCGAAGCTTCCCCCTAATATCAAATTAAAAACCCTAATAAGCCCTAATATGAAAAATATTTTTTTTTTCGGACGGACCCTAATAAAAAACACCCCGGGTTGACTAGTTTTTATTATTAGGGGGTGAAACCCACAAATAGTAGCTTTATTTTTAAATTGTTTTCTAAAAGGGATCAATTAAGAGTCAAATCGGCCAACCTGAAATTTTCCAAAATTGGAGATGGACCCTAATTTAAAATTCGGGGGGGTTTAGTAATACGGGGAAGGGATTACAATTGAACCATAGTGCAATTGGAGCTATGTTCATCGTTTACTGGTCACACAAGCTAGTGTTATTTTCCAGCTTGCCATGTTTCATGACACAGGAACGTAAACTCTCCTTACGGTGGACTTATCACACACCAAAAAAAATGCCATCGCCCGCAGTAGCTGTACTGGTTGGTTGATAGGGATTCCCATAATGGATACCCTCTGGTAAACATACAAAAAGCTATGGAAAATTACAATTTTTTATGGGTAAATCCACTATTTCTATGGCCATTTTCAATGGCTATGTTAATTTACCAGAGGGTACTGATAGTCCCCAACAAAAACTGGATAGTTTTTGATCCCGGAACGAATGGTCGACCAGCAGGGGTTTTGAAGGATTTCTCCAACAGATATTTTTTGTCTACGCCAAAATAAATTCATCAATCAATAAATAGATACATAAATATATATATATATATATATATAATGGGGAAACTGACTCGACTCTCGCATGAACTCAGAGGTCCATAATGACACAGCCCCGGACTCTGGTGGTGGGGTCAGATGGGGAAACTGACTGAAAATCATGTTACTGTATAGCATCGGATTTAGTGCGATGCTCCATTTGTTGGACAAATTTCACCTGTAGATAATCCCTATTACTGTAAATAATCCCTAATAGCCTATTAGGGTCCTGAGCATGAATAGATCCAAAAATAAAGCAGGGTTTCCAGTCCAATATTACTGGGAAGGGATTGTATTCATTTTATTCATTTATTGTTTTTAATTTTTTATATTATTTAATCTATACTAACTCCCAATTCATCCACCATTTTTCCTGAAGTCACAGGTTTTGTTTCCACAACCCCATCTCTGGCCCCAGGGCTTCGAAAACGCGCCGATGCAACCGATGCGACCGATGCTGGTTGAGCCGGCGATCGGGGGCTCCGCGGGCTCCAGGGTGGATGGTCAGGTCTGGGGATAGCAGAAATTCCCTGCAGGATGGGGGGTTGTCACGGGGTTGTCTTTAATGTGCTTAAAACATGTTAAAACATGTTATAAAACAATAAACCATCCCCCAAATAAATCAGCATGTTGATGGGTGGTTTGTACAAACCGGATGTTTACCATTCCCAAATGGATGGTTTATGGCCTCGTTTTGACCACGATACATGGGGTATACTCGCCAGAGCTGCCGTTTCCCATGGGACATATGGTGATAACCATGAAAATTTAAGGGCACCCGCAACAGACAAAAGTATGCCCGAAAACGGGCTGTTTGAAGGGGAACCATGATGATGGTTGGCGATTTAATGGTACAAATAAAATTTCAGACAAACCTAAGAACCCAAGTCAATTTTGATCGAGAAGGGCGAGTGATGATGGTTGGCGATGCATCTTAAAATGGAAGCTATGGTTCTTCAGTGATGTTCAGTGCGAGATTCCAAGAGGTTCTGGAAATTTCAATACAGCCTGACTTCCGTGCGATCGACCCTCAGGATGCAGGCTTCGGAATGGGGTTGCAATCTGAACAAAAATCTGGATCAGCATATGCTTATAGCAAACTATTCGATACGGCGGTGCTTGTGATTCCCTAGATGTTTTCAGACATCCTTGGTTCTCAGTCCTTCTTATGAATGCAATGCAATGCATTTGGTACACATCCCCTTTGTGCAGATGCTGCAACTATTTGTGCTGCAGTTCCAACAACGGTGCTTGTAAAAGCATTGTTGTAGGGATTATATATATATATAATATATACAGTATATATATAATATATATAATATATATATAATATAATATATATATATAATATATATATATATATATCCCAACATCTACCAACTTATAGGGGAATAACATCACCCCTGGCTTCTGAGCTTGGCCATCTCACATCTTCCTGAGCAAAACTTCGCGCCACGCCTCAGAAGACCATGGATTCTTGCAAAGTTGGGACGGATCCACCTACCGCCATTTTTGCAGTTCAGTTTCTGGAAAGCAATGAGAGTCACTCCCAGCTGTAAGCATTCCTCAAGACATATACATGTGTACATCTCTACATATATGTATATATTGCACATGACTTTTATATCTCTATATATATATGTACATACGTATCTATGACATGTATATGCACGTGTGGATGTATCAATGTATATACATATATACATTTTGTGCATGTATTCATGGTATACCTGTATAATTGTGTTATACATGTACTATATATACATACATAAAACAGCAGTTCCAGCTCGCTTGCTCGCATCTCACAGTGCTAGGAATGGGATTCCAACGGAAATGATCAGATCCTTCGTTTATGGGGCTCGAGGATCCATGGTCTACATTGGTTTACTCAGCCAACTACGACAAAGCAGGTCAGAAAAATGGGCAGTTCATGGTAAATGAAGTTTTGGATTTTGGGTCATGTCAAGCCCGGATTAAATAAACCATTCAAACAGCCCTTTGGGGTTTATCAATCCACTGTTTTTTCATGACATGATGCTGCAACCTGCTGTGTCGGACTGCCTGGATTTGCTGGGCGAGAGTTGCCCCATGGCTGGACCCCAAAAAGTTGCGGCTCAGCAAATGCTGGTAATACCTTCCTCACTTGAAATAGGCTATAGCGGACCTATAGCCGCATAGCCATGTGGCTATGGATCAATACCTATTAATACAATTTTTAATGGGATGCACATCCATTTACCAGCTATTTTGATGTTCACCAGGGGTACAAGGTTTTGACACACTGCCATGTAAATCCTCAAATTAATGCACTACCCTTTGGTGGCCACTCGCTGTTGGGTTGACCTCAAAATGTGGGGAACATGTGGGGGACTTGGGACGCAAGAGACCTGCCGAATCCTGCCGACCCAGCGTTGAACGTGTGCGTTTCGAACAGCTTTCACTGGTAGTTTCAAATGTTTATTGAACCACAATAAACAACTGGTTGGTTTTAACCCATCATTTCACTGGTTGGTGGTTTATAGTGGTTTTTCAACCACACTTGGGATGATTGGTTGAGATGACGAGGATGTTTTTTGGGATAGATTAACACCACCAACCACTTCATGCTTTCCCCAGTGCTTGACCGAAAAGCTGACACCCCCCGTGCGACGGACACCAAAGTTCCGTACTGCGAACAACTAGATCCTTTTGTGTGAATAAAAATGACCAGTTCAATAAATAAATAAATATATATATATATATATATCAAACTTTCCATGGCCACTGTCTGAGAAGGTACTCATATAACCCTCCAAATGATCGTAAATTCTACCCCAGTCCCACTTCCTAAATCAGAAGGTACGACTGGATCCATAGGGTACATCCACATCAACCAGAGCAGGAATGGAGTTGGCAGGCAACAGCTTTGGATTCTATCTTCCACACGGGCCAGGGTCACTACCCTCTCGTAAACATACAAAAAACTATAGAAAATCACCATTTTTAATCGGTAAACCATCTATAAATGGGCCATTTTCCATAGCTTTTTGTATGTTTACCAGAGGGTATTTACCCTTCGGTTTCAGATCCTTGAACTATCCCAAAACGACCGATCTTTTGGGTTAGTGAGGTGTTGTCACAGATCCATACACACACATATGAATATTTAGTCAAATCAACTAGAGAAGTCTCATTTCAGGTTGGTGTATAGCGATAATCATCATTGTGACTATGATATGTATATTATATATGTATACATTGTATATATATATACATATTACATATTATGTGGATAATCTGAGTCTCAGGATAGTGAGTTAGTCTGATTCAACCAAATCAACTTTCGGAACATGTCTTGTTGTGGATCCACTGCTACCAGATTTTGACACCGTCATTGCAGTCCGGAGCCCCGTCAGGTGGTTTTGATTCTGGACTGCCGCAACGCTGAACTTGGCAGTTGGCGCGGGTCAAACTGATGCATACCCTCTGGTTAACATACAAAAAGCTATTGAAAATGGCCATAGAAATAGTGGATTTACCCATTGAAAATAGTGATTTTCCATAGCAAACTGTTAGTTTTCAGAGGGTATCATTTACCTTATGACAATACAGTTTGATGCCATTGATCCTTGGACGCGGCCTGCATCGAGAACTGGATCCACCGTCCTCGCAACTGGTTTTTCTTAGCCTAGTGAAAATAAGTCAAATATGTGGCGTGTCCGATATATCTCAATATATATATATATATATCAATATATATCTCAATATATATCTCAATATATATCTCAATATATATCTCAATATATATCTCAATCATTGATATGAAACATTTTACTCTCCTATAAACTTTCATAGATGTGGAAAGCCTACCTACCATTTGTAGACTGTGAACGTGAAAGCATGGATTTTCAACATCTATAGGTTTGCTTATCCTAGGGCAATATGTAAGATTCAATGTAAGTCCAACTGAGTCTAGCTACAAAGGAAATGGATCTAATGGAGTTTGCTATAGGAATGGTCACTTATTGTGGCATACCCCATTCTCAGACAAATCTCCCTATATCCGGGCCAGTTCGAGCCGCAAAGATTTCACTGTAGATGATGGCTAATACTGGTAGAGATATCATCAACAAACCAACCTCTTCAAATATGGCTTATTTCTCGCTTATACATAGGGACTCCACCCCACAAACGTGGGGAGTTAGTTCTACCCAATCATTTGAAGGGTAAATGCTGTAGATTCAGATTCTTATTCTTTTTTCTACACTATGTGGAAAAACTTGCTTGTATCCCACAAAACCCAAAATTGCTTCCCACAGGGCATCGATGGTTCTGATCCTCATTTGCAAATTTCGAGTCTTCCAATTTTTTTGCGATCATTATTTTTCCCATCGAAATTGAAATTTTGGGCTCCCCATTTTTGGACACAGCCCATTCAAACCCATAATCTAATATATACATATGTATATATATATACATATGTAATACCATCCCATTGTTTTTCGTTTCAACATCCCCAGTGTACTGGTATAACGTGCCCAGACCAATGCAGGGTAGGTATTGGTTCGGGAGTGTTTCAAATGTCTCGACTTTTGACCATAAGTAGAATAGAACTAATATAATTTGATACCGCATTGCTGAAGACAAACTATAAGACAGTAAAACTATAATCATACTTAACTACAACTAATTCTAAGTTATACAATATCATGTAATTAGCTAATAAAGGTAACATAAGCTAATATACATAATATGAATTAATGTGACATAATATGAATTTGTGCTGTTTTCTTTTCGCATTTTTTGTATGCACGTTTTCCCCGCGCAGCATGTTGAGGCGAGGAATCAATTGAATGCAGACAGTCTCAAAATGGGGCTGCCATTAACGGTTAGAAAAATGGGTTCGTTCTGGCCAAGACTTTCAAGATTTCCCGGTGTGAGCTATGGGTTCTGATATATAAATTTTCTGAGTATGCTGAGAATGACATTCATTGGAGTTTCAGCTGGAGAATCACACATGTTTTTAACGGTTTCCTGTGGCCACTGATCGCTACCAAAAGCAAATCCTTCCTGTGCAGAGGAGTTAGAAATTGTGCTCCAAAGTAGACACCAGCTCTGCGAAAACGTTTGGCGAACAAAAATCAGCGCGACGGACGTGAACTTCGAGTCTTTTGAATGCGGATTGGTGGTTTGGAATAATTTCGAACATGTCGTTTGTTCCATCAGCAACTTGGATTTTAACCATCAACCATTGGTGTTTGACACTGCGGCTTTTAAAAGTGGATATTTTCTGAAAACTAGGGATTTTCAGCCATTAAAACAAAATCATGGGACACATTGATTCTCTGAACCGCGGGATGGATAAGCCCAAAGATCTTATTCATGTCCAGCCAGATTTGAGACTCCTTCTTCTCCTCCTTCTTCTCCTCGTGCAACTCCTCCTTCTTCTCCTCGTCTACTCTTCTGCCAGATCGTCGTGACTGTTGGTACCAAACCCTATCGCAAGCTCTGGATGCAGGGCACGCCTGGACCTGAACACCTGCCAGAAAGAATGTTAGAATAGATGCAGATAGAATGTCAGAAAGAATGCCAGAAACTATGTCAGACTAGATGCCAGGTAGAATGCCAGAAAGAATGTCACAGTGTATGCCAGAAAAATGTCAGATAGAATGTCAGAATAGATGCCAGATAGACGCTGAGAAAGAATGTCAGAATATATATGCCATGTATGCTTCCAAATAATATGCCAGAAACTATATATATATCAGAATGTGTCAGGGTGGGGATCACTCGAAGTAAGGTAAACAATGTTTTTGTTCAGCCATTGCAACGAATACCTGGACGTTCCTTGTATGGTCTAGTTGTAGTTATACCGTACCTACATGTGACATGTGGGTATCATGTCTGAAAACGGGGTACTCCAAAAAATTGCCATTTCAACGGGCGGATGTAGGGCCCGGGGCCCGGGAAATGGTGTGTGCTGCTCACCAGGGGTGATGCCATGCTCAAATTCCCATGTCGTTTCCGAAGTTTCCAGACGTCATCCAAAATCGTGCTGTGAAATCCACAGGAATTGTTGTTTTTTTTTCGGTTGGATTGCTTGAAGTGTTGGGAAAGCCCCATATTTCCAGGGAAAATTCCATGGAATTTCCTACAGATTTCCCGGAAAAACATCCTTAAAACCAATCCGTTGTTTCTAAAAATCAAATCAGTCAAATGTCCATTTTCATCATCTCAGAGCCTGAGGTCCAGTGGGGTCCGGGCCTGAAATGGGATGGGGAATACTGGAAAACTTGAGTTTGGGTCATTCAATGGCCATTTCGGGTAAACATTTGTTTCAGGCACCTACCATATGTTTGGCCAATGCAAGGGTCATTGATTAAGGAATGATGAATTAAAATCTGATTGGTGCTGACTGGAACCATGGAATTTATTATGACTTTCCATTCAGTTGGGAATTTCATCATCCCACCTGACTCATATTTTTCAGAGGGGTAGGTCAACCACCAACCAGAAATGATTGACCAACCCTAAACCTACAGATTTCACCTGTAATCCCATCGCTGGGCTGGTGAAAAATGATTGACTGCTTGAAAAGCTATGTGTTGGATTACCAGGTATACCACATTTGGGGGATGAACATCCATGTACCAACTATTTTGGGGTGAACATAAGGGCTCCTGTGATCTTGACATATTTTGACCCTATAATCTATAGCCATTTGACCAGCAAAAATGGGTTTGAACTGGTTTAAGTTAGCCATGAGAAATGTGGAACTTAACCAACAAAATCAGGGATTAGACCATTGGGACAATGTGGAATTTAGCCAACGTATCTGAATAGCTGGTTGGTGGTTTGGAACATTTTTCCCCAACAGCGTAAGCTAATGGGGTCTTCAGCCCAGAATAGCTCCGGTGTGCACTGGTGTAGGCGCCGGGTCAGGTTCAACGAGGTTCCGGAGAAGGTTCTGAAGGCTCCCGAGAAGGTCTGGGAGGCTTTGGTGCAGAGCCAGGTCAGGTTCAATAGCGTTGCGGAGAAGGTTCCGGAGAAGGTTCCGGAGAAGGCTCTGCAGAAGGTTCCAGGAAGCCTGGGTGCAAAGCCAAGTCAGGTCCAATAGGGTTCCGGAGAAGGTTACGGAGACCTGGGAGGCTTTTGGTGCAGAGTCAGGTTCAACACGTTCCAGAGAAGGTTCCCGGAGAAGGTCTGGGAGGCTTTGGTGCAGAGCCAAGTCAGGTTCAACAGCATTCCGGAGAAGGTTCCAGCGCTTGGCTTCGCAGCATGCTTCAGAAAGGTTTGCAAAAATACAACGTTGCGGCTGTGGGGGATACCACCGAAGGCTTATTTATTTTTTCATATATTGGGAATAGTCATCCCAACTGACTAATATTTTTCAGAGGGGTTGAAACCACCAACCAGGAATAAATTTTATCAAACAAAAGTTGATTTCTAACCAACAGAAACTGGAGTTTAGACAGCACGTTCACAATGAAACAACCATTTTGGAAATTTAGCTCGGAAAAAGTTGCTATTGGGAAGCAGGGAAGCAAGAATGAGGAGATCTTGCAGCAATTTTGCACGCAATCCCATCTTCTCCGATTGCAATTCCTGAAGCAATGTGACCTCAATCCGTGAACAGGGCAAATACTAAATCAGGGTTTGTGAATGTTCAAGATAAAGGGGAAAAAGACTACAGTCTGAGAAACCCTACACTGTAGATGAAGCGTTTATGAAGTTGACCACCGGATGCAGCTTCACTTTTTCGGTTTCCTCCGTATTTTTTTGGTGGCAATCATTTTTGTTTGACCCTATGGAAAGTGTCAGGTGTAAAGCAGTGATGATCATTTTGATTGGCAGATATGGGCTTGATGACCATCTCAATGAGTTTCAGTGGATCTTTGCAGGAATGATTTGGACTAATGGCAAAGGTGATGGTAGGCTTCATGTGTTTGTTGGATCAACGTGCATCATGTCATGTCAGTTTGACACAGTTCAATGGTTGAAGTTTGGTGCAAACAATTTTGATGGTTCGTATCTTGGCAGCCCAACGTAATTGTTTCTAAACCAGTCCCAACCATCGGCGAGTGACCATCCATCTACAAGATGTTGGTTTCAATTGGTTTCATATGATTTTCGGATGACTAAAATCGGGGATGATTTTCATATCTTGTAGATTTTCTATTTATCAAAATATGGATGCTTTTCCCAAGGGGATGGGTTTGTCTGTAGCCATCACGGGACTTGAATCCCATGGGGATGGGCATGGGCATGATGGAAATCCAGGGGTTTCCGGGTTTCGTCCGGTTTTGGTTTTCCAGATGGAGGTTTCCTATCAATGGGGGTACCCCCAAATCATGATAAATCATCCAGCTATTGGGGTACCCTCCCATTTATGGCATTTTTATCAATATTCTCCACTAGTTATTCTCCATCAATATTCTCCAAATAGATATTATATAACTTACCTGAGGGGATTGGTGATTTTCTCCATTTTTCCCGGGTGAGAACTTTGCGACTTTCCCATGCGACGCGTTTCCCGAGGCAGAAATCTTCACTCCAGGGGCAATGAACTCGGAGGCAGCAGATGAAAACAGAAACCTGAACACAAATATACCATAAAATATACCATAAATATCCATAAATGATGTATCAAGTATATCGCACCATGAAAAAATACATACATAATTATATACAAAACTATATATACATGTACAAAGTGTGTGTATATATATATATATACACTCTAGTATACCATATATACCATATATATATATATATCTTATACTTATAGTGCAATCTAACGTGAAAACATCGTAAACACACGGTGGACGGAAGAAATCCTGCACCAGTTGGTAACCATTAGGTAACCATGAAACACTGTGAACAATGGGATTATCATGGGATAAACCATCTACCAACTGGTACAGGATTTCTTCGATCCACAGTATGTACCTCTGGTAATCAAAGGTGGCTAGGGAAAAACACGATAAAAAAGGAAGGTTTAGTTCGCTGGGAAAATCATCGAAGCAAATGGTGGATCTGCCAGC
>Ga0126342_10021829_pt1 | contig 10636 bp, 11 predicted proteins | sample Cyp1metagenome_FD_92528 | JGI IMG/M metagenome (GOLD analysis project Ga0126342, IMG submission 92528) | Coral microbial communities from Lord Howe Island, Old Settlement Bay, Australia - Cyphastrea 1 metagenome | ecosystem: Host-associated > Invertebrates > Cnidaria > Coral ...
CTTCTGACTCTTTCTCTTCTCATCTTCTCTCTTCTAATCTTCCTCTTCTCTCTGCCTCTCCCCTACTCTGCTTTTCATCTGTCCATATTGTCGGAAGTTTGACTTCTAAACTTCCTTCGACCACACCCACGACACCACAATCCGTGCCTCCTCCGGACCTCTGGAACCAAGCTTCACTCCCCAGTCTTTGACTTCTACACCTTCTTACATCACTTCACATCCAGTACCACCTACTGGACCTATCCAATATGTTCATCCTGGAGTATGTGCAGGCATTCCTCATCAAGTTCCACCTCAGCCAACATCAACAACACCGCCAAGTACCCATATGGCTCCACAACAGACACAACCTCCTTCACCCAAACCTACGGCAAGGAAAGCTGCTCCGGAAAAACCACCACCACTACATCGAGCACTCCACCGAATGACTGCACCTGATTGAGAACCGCATCCAACGTCAAGTCAACTCCCGCATGGACCAATTTGAGACCAGCACCGGTCACTAAGACCAGCCACACTGCCAGCTCCACCACCTATACCTCCTCCACAACCCACTCATCCACAACTGCCCCTGGCCACCCAGAAAGTCCTCAAGACCCACCACCAACGGCTCCGCTGACACACCCTCATCAACGTCCTACCAGGTCACCTCCACCATCCTCGCGATCCCGACCCCGACGATCTCGCCGACGATCCAGAACCCGCTCCACCTCGCCGCCATCAGCAATTTCGAGAGCCTCTACGACAGCGATCCACACCTCACCACCCCAAAGCCCGTCGCACTCCATCACCTTGTCATCCCCGATCACCTCCCCGGGCACATCCCCGACGTCCTCGCGAACAACCTGACCGTCCACCTGTGAAGATTCGCAGACGTTCCAGACACCGTCAACCGATTACACTTCGGCCCCGGTTACCTGACCACCATGATTCCAATCCATTGTGGAACACATCTCCTTACACCTCCGACCGTGACGAATTTTGGTGGAAATGGCAGCCTGCCCAACCAGTGTCACCCAAACAAGGGCCATCCGACCCACCACCGCCACCCCCCTCGGGTGGTGTTACAGAACGTCTTGCCGCAGGCTCGATCCACCGATGATAGTGGTCAGGAAGAAGGACAAACAATTGCCATTGGAGACTTTGAGAAATCAACTAGCTGGCTCACTGACTACAAGGATGCCGGCAGAGATCCAGATCGTATAACATGTGTCAACGAATTTCCACCTTATCAAAGTACCAATCAAAACCAACATGACACAAGCTGAAAATCGAACGCACAAAGAATTTGTGGACGCAATGTTCCATCAACTCTCACTTCCATACATCACATCAATCACATCCACCAAACAAACTGTATACGTCAAGGCTCGCTGTGTTTTCACGTTTTTGGGGGTCCGGGGCCGGGAAAAAAGATGCTAAAATTATAAGATGCTTTTGGAAGTCGGTTTTGGGCCGTTTTTGAGCAATTGTTTGACAATTTTTTGCTGCGCTCGGAAAGCAAAAACACTGTAAAATACAGTGTTTTAACTCTTTTCGCATATAGAAACTACATCTTGCAACATGGTGAAAACTGCATAAATACCAGCGTTTTTGCTAGGCACTGGCAAAAAATATTGTACATACTGTGATTTTTGCTACCGGAGGCAAAAAACATTGTAAATACCGTGGCTTCGGACTTCCGAGGCGCAAAAAAACATCGGTATTTACGGTGTTTTTTTGCTCCGAGGGTTTCAGCGCCTATTTGACGATTTTTAGAGGTCCACAAAAAAAAAGCGACAAAAAGAACAAAAAGATGTGTGGTAAGATGGTTACAAGCTGCGGTATAACAAGATATGACAAGAACATCACACTGTGCTCCGCACCTGCGCGCACGCGCAGAGCACATGAACAACACCAACGCTCACACTACTATACATAACCCTTGTGACATCGCCCATGTGCGAAGCTCTACTATATATATATACATATACATACACACATATAGTACACACACATATTAATATATATATATATATAGCACATGCTTGCTTATTGGTTTCACGTTTGCAAGTTTTGGAAACGGATCGCTAACATTCTCCTTAGGTTGGAGGGCGTTTCCTTGGAATGAACTAGAGTTTGGCCCGTTTGGCTTTCCAAGTGGATAACATAAAAGCTTGGCTCGCCGCAAAGTTCTCGTCCATAAAACTCTGAACATCCATAAACTTGGACATACTCCCTACTCAAAGAGATGTAGGCTTGGCTTGACATGTGATTTTCAGATAGAAAGAGCATCAACATTTATCAAAAAACCATAGTTCATTACTAATTCATTACAAGGCACGGATTCTCGCCCTCTCGTACTGGCGTATTCAATTCTTCCAGCATTGCTTGACGCGGTTCTTTTCTCATCAAAGTGTATACAATGAGTGCATTGTCTTGCCGTGCTCGCTTTGCCACTTCTTGTATTTCACCCTTGTACCTGATGTAAGGAAAACTTGTAATGCTGACAGTATCGCAGTTCTTGGTCTCTTGGTTCTCGAATTGCTTCAGTGCCAAGTTGACTGCTCCACCTGCAGAGTAGCCAGATCCATCAGAGACTACAAACACGGACGCCGGTTCCCTGTCCAGTATCTCTGGCAACTGACATTCACCCCCTTCAATTTCTTCCTCTAGTCGGTCAATGATGTCAAAGAAATCTGTCCGTCTCAGCCGCCAAAGTGCGGCTGTTTCTTCACCACGAACACACACATCCTCCATGCAGGTTCGATCATAGAATAGCCCCAGCTCTCCGATGTAGGAACCCGGTCCAAGAGCAGTAGCTTCAAATGCCTCCTCCTTTGAACAGCTACTCTGAGAAATCCTGATATAATATATGAAATGATGTAGTATAACTGTGACGACATCTGTAATGTCAAATGATAGATGATACATGATATATACATAATATACATAATATGTATATAAGATATACATAATATAATATATAACATAATAATAACAACAATAATAATGATAATGATAATAACAATAATAATACTAGTGGTGGTAATAATAATAATAATAATAATATATATATATATAATTATGTGTGCCATGTGTGCAACCACGATGATGATGTGGGGCAATGTGATGAGTGATGTGCAGTAATTTGACAGGATGTGATGCTGTAGCTGATGCAAATCAAACTTGCAAGAAAAGGTGCAGCAAATTTAAGGGCCAAAGACTTCGAACATCCTCCTAGATACACAGGTCCAAAGCATTTGCAATGAAGAACAAACATATATAGCATATAGAGATATATAGAGTACTCATGAGACCTGAAGGGAAGTTCAATTTTTGTTTTGGATGGTGTCAAAACAAACTGATCATGTTTGTAATTTTTGCTTGAACACCTGTTGATGGAACCTTCTAAGGATTGGTAATACCATGTCGTCTCGCACCAATCTGGGAACAACGGGGGAGCCTGCTTAACACTATGTTTGCTTTACATGAAGTATGTCTGATTCACCATTAAGGGCTGAAGGGTTTCAAAAGCGCACGCCTTGGAATTGAATGAAATTGCAATGAACATCATCACAATTGACAAGTGTATGCAATATTATACAATTGTGATGGTCACTTGTGATGGTTTGTGATGAACAGGCTCTATCAGTTTGGTCAGGTCGGTGGAATCTTCTCAACCATTCTCAACCATTGTCACCGCCCAGGCCGCACCCGGGCAACACAAGTCCTCTTCCCCTTGTCTCAACGGCTTTACCACACTCAGTTCTCCAGATTCGACGACATAAACAGCATCCACAGGTTCACCCTTGCGGAAGATGTGCTCGCCAGGCTTCAACTCCATCCTAGTCATTTTATCCAAGATTTGCTGCAAAGAATCTTCGGGCAAGGCCTGCAGGACTGGCATCGTACGGTTTTCCCTCAGGCATTGTCTAATTGCCTCCCGCGCATCTCGGATACTCTTCCTGCACACCTTCGGTCGGGACTTGGAAAAGACCTTTGCAGTAAATAGAAAAACTGGAAGTGAGCGAAGTGATGAAAGTGAACTAAGTGAACTAAGTCCACTAAGTGAACAAGCTCGAAAGCGCTTCCAGCTTGGTCTTCTTTGGATGCGGTCTGGAGTGCAACTAACTTGACGTGGCAGGTGTCTCTGTGCCAGAGTCATACTGTTGGCAGCAACATACGAATGCAAATCCATGGCCACGTGCTCACTGGGTTTCCCAAAAATTCAACTGATCTGAGCTGCAAGGCATGAAATCGCATGAAACCAACCGAAAACATCCCAAACCAAATATATATATATATGTTGGCATAGACTGGTTTATCAAATGGATTTGACTCCCCCATGCCAGCGAGAATTGTTTGCAATGCTCTCAGGCTCTCAGGATCTTTCGGGATTTTCTGTGGAATCCATGTGACCAGAAGGCTTGCAGAGACTTGCAATTTCGGGTGAATGACAGATGGTTTGCTGTCTCTGGTGCGCGCGCTTGGACAAACTATAGAAAAGCAATCGGTATCATTTGATTGTGTAATATTTCCATCTTGCGGACATTAAGGATGTGCACATGTGGAGCCAAACACTGAAGGATCACTCGTGAAGGGTCACTCTCCATCTTCTTGCTGGCTCAAGGCCGATTCTAATCCTTGACTCGAAACGTCCAAGATCTTCGTTTTTCCCAAGGATGGAGACACCATGAGACACCTGGCTGGACCAAGCACAGTCTTCCATACACAACTCAGCACAAGCACAGTTTTCTCAACACTTCCTCCACAAAGGCCATCCAAACTGTTGAAGACTTCTTGCTGGTTTCCCGTACAGCCAATTTAGGATGCTCTACTAAAAAGAAGATAAAAAAGAACACAGGCCAAGCCAGGTAAAGGCATCACAGGATGATTCTAATGAGAGCAAATGCAACCTGGAGTTCAAGCGGTTTAAACTTGGTTGTGATGTATCCCAAAATACCATATGTGCCATGGTCAAAACATAGTATGGGTGGTATGGTCATCCATCCCATGATGGGAATCCCTACTATGGGCATGTTAATCCCTATATTATATAATGGATTGATGACCATCCCCAATATGGGTATGATAATCGAATTGATGACCATGGCACATGTCAACACGGTGTAGTGACAGTGTAACAGAAACCCCAGGAACATACCCAGAAAGAAGGCACGCCATAAAGCAGTGATCAAAGGGTGGTCCGTGGAAAGAGTCACAGTATCACCAAATGCAGCCAGCAACAAAGGATGTCAAGCGCAGTTTTGGTCCGAATTCCCTTGTGGGGAGCGTTCTTGTTGGGGGGACGCCGCATCCCATCCCAATACGCAGGCGATCGTCACAATACAATACAAAACCACACAAATCAAAAATGGAACGCGCATACTGTCCATGAGAAGCTGTGACTGCGCGGCAATCTTGTCACAAACATCCATTTAGATACCAAGCATACATGGAAGAATTCATTTAGTCTCTTCGTTGCAAGACTGCTGGATGTCATGAATGTATGCAAAGGAAACCTTCACAGACTTACTCGGAAATAAGGGAACAGTGTGATGGTCAATCTGCAAGCGTCAGGCTTGACAAGAGTGACATATTTGACAATCTCATGGCTGAATGTGAGACTTGTTGGTTGTCTTGCGCTCTTTCCCTCTCTTGTTTCTGTGCGTTTTTTTGCTGATGATCAAAGGTCCTTGAAGGTCCTTTCCAGTCAGGCTCGAATCTGGAAGCCTTCAAATGCGTTAAGTTCTCACAGTCGGCAGCCATGTTCCTTAAGAAATGACTCTACTTTCGATCGGGTTTCCTCTGGGTCAATCTTCTCTAGGGATAAAAACACTTTGGGTTGTGTCAACGGAGAAGAAACTGTACCCAAGAAAACCAATGTTGGAATTGCAGTGACTCCGGTGTGCTCTCCCCAGAGGTCAGACCTCAACGGGTGCTGTGGATCCTTCCATTCTTCTCGTGTCTTGCCAGCAATACATCGCAAAAGGGAGGCATCAGAGCGAAACCCAGTGGCAAAAATATCGTTGATGACTGGAAGAGCGCTGACACAATCTGGGCACCATGGGGCTGTAAAAAAAAATGAACATTGGCATATCACGTGGCAGTGCTTTCCGATGATGACTTAAAGTATCGTCCAGGTTTTTGAAGTAGCAGCTGTAGCGGACTGGTGGACGCATGATCAATGATCGCATAAAGTCACCCAACCGCAAGGAGGCACCACGGTCATGTGAAGTCGCCCATATTCGTAAAAAGTTTAAAAAAATCCAGCAGAGCACCATAGAGACACCACTTTCACGTGGATCCCCAAATTATGCTCAAATTCCAGGATTTCATGCGGCAACTCATGTGGAGCACTTTTTGCGGTTGTTTCAAACGTTTTGAGGTGCAAATCACAAGTAAGGGGACACCGTTTCCGCACGACTTCACACAAGCACGCGCGACTTAACCCAAGCACCTAGTCAAAGGAAGTTGGGAAGCAATACTTCCGTGTTGCGGACAAATAGAATTGTGAGACTTGACATTGATGAAGGGCGGTGTGAGACTTGACATCACAAAAAAATACAACAATACAACACAAAAGAATAATAGGCTATGACAAGGGCGGTGTGAGACTTGACATCACATAACAATACAACACAAAAGAATGATAGGCTATGACACAGGGTGGTGACGAAGGGCAGTGGTGACCTAGGGCCTAGGGAAATGGTGACGAATGGAAATGGTGACGAAGGGAAGTGGTGACGAAGGGAGTGTGGTGACTTTAGGAAGCGGTGACGAAGGGAGTGGACTTTGGGAAGTGGTGACGAATCTCTGGTTGCAGATCGCATTGGAATGGCTGCATGAATCTTGCATGCTCTGTGTTGCGGGGAGGAAGGCGGAGCACCAAACCTTGTGTTTCGCCGTGTAGAGTGGCTGCAGCCGGCGATGAAAGGTACCTCGTGTGTGCGGCGGTTGCGGCTGCGGTCGTTTTGGTTCCTCCTCTGTGTTCTGCAACGAGTGGTTGTTCCTGTGTGCGTAGTTCTATGCGTTTCTTGAATCGGTGGTTGCAGATCGCTGTGGAATGGCTGCATGAATGTTGCATGGGCTATGTTTTGGGGAGGAAGCCGGAGCACGAAACCTTGTGTTTTTCCGTGTAGAGTGGCTGCAGCCGGCGATGAAAGGTACCTCGTGTGTGCGGCGGTTGCGGCTGCGGTCGTTTTGGTTCCTCCTCTGTGTTCTGCAACAAGTGGTTGTTCCTGTGTGCGTAGTTCTTTGCGTTTCTTGAATCTGTGGTTGCAGATCGCATTGTGGAATGGCTGCATGATTGTCGTCATCTGATGCTGCCACTTGTGTAGACACGTGCAGGTTTGCGACGTGATGCTGCAAAACGCATTGTAATGGCTGCGTCAAGGTTGCTTGGCACCGCAGCTGCGTGCGTAATGCTATTCTCTTTTGCAGCTGGACATCGTAAATCGTATTGGAGTGGCTGCATCAAGGCTGCGATAGTGATTTGTCAGCAGATTTTCTCAATTTTGGCGCTAGTAATTTTCCTTTTAAAAGTCCTTTTGCAAAGTGCTTCAAAAGTGTCTTTTTTTCGCTTTGGCGTCGAGATCCATCCGGTTTTGGAGCTGCAATTTCCGACGCCGTTGCGCGTAGTTCTATTGTGTTTGCAACTCAGTCTCTGCAGGTCGCATTGTTGCGCGTAGTTCTGTTGCGCCGCTGCGCTTCTGTAAAAGTTTGCTGTGTGTAAAAGCTTTGTGTGTAAAGGCTGCTGTGTGTAAATGATCCTCTGTGTCAATGCTTCTCTGTGTTAGGGCTTCTCTGTGTGAAAGCTTGCTGCGTGTAAAAGCTTCTGTGTGCAAAAGCTTTTCTCTGTAAAAGTTTGCTGTGTGCAAAAGCTTCTCTGTGTGTAAACACTTGCCATGCATAAAAGCACTCTGTGTAAAAGTGTTCTGTGTGTAAACGCTTGCTGTGTGTAAAAGCTTGCTGTGTGTAAAAGCTTCTCTGTGTAAAAGCTCGTTGTGTGTCAAAACTTCTCTGTGTAAAAGCTTCTCTGTTTAAAAAGCTTGCTGTGTGTAAAGCTTCTCTGCAAAAGAACTTGCTGTGTGTAAAAGCTTTCTTTGTGCAAGCTTTGTGGTACAAAGTAGTACTGGGACGTACAAAGTAGTACTGGGACGTACTTTGTGCAAGGTTTGTAGTACAAAGTAGTACTGGAACGTGCTTTGTGCAAGCTTTGTAGTACAAAGTAGTACTGGGACGTGCTTTGTGCAAGCTTTGTAGTACAAAGTAGTACTGGGTGCAAGCTTTGTAGTACAAAGTAGTACTGGGAAGTGCTTTGTGCAAGCTTTGTAGCACAAAGTAGTACTGGGAAGTGCTTTGTGCAAGCTTTGTAGTAGAAAGTAGTACTGGGAAGTGCTTTGTGCAAGCTTTGTAGTACAAAGTAGTACCGGAAAGTACTCTGCGCAAGCTTTGTGGTAGGAAGTAGTACTCGGACGTGCAGAAGAGCCGAGATGAGTTGAGACTAGTTTCGATGAGATGTGAAAGGCTGGGCTGTGCTGAGATGACATGGAAGATAACCAAGAAGAACTTAGCCGACATATGAGAAGACATGAAATGAGATGAGAAGAGCTCAGATGAGATGAGTTGAGATGAAGTGCAAGTGTGAAGTGTGGAGGGCGGGGAGTGAAGAGTGCACTGTCAAGTGTGAAGAAAGTGTTCGCTTGGAGTTGCATTGCGCCGGGGTCGCGGCGCAGGCCATGTTCTTGGACAATAACACTGCAACAGCTTCGCACAAAGCACGCGCGCACGGGCCCGGCTGGCGCACGGCGCATGCAAGTTCTATAGATGAGAAAGGTCTTATACGGTCTTATAGTATATGCCTAAGGCAACTTCCGCCCCGCCGCATGCGGGTACTACTGGTATGAGCATGTATATCATATGATGCTATATAGAATTATTGAATCACATTAAATGTAAGATGTCAAAATGATCTCAAATGCATTTGGTGTTGGATATACGCCAGTTTGCTTGTATAATCGTGAACTATGGATCTAATATGCATGTTTGAAGCAATTATGGTGCTTTCTGTCCTTGCAGTCCTGTTTCCCGGAACGGACGAACCTTCCAACTTAGTTCTTCTCCTTCTCACTGAGCCATAGAAGACAATTTGGCAGCTGGGTCTGTGCGGTGGAGACTTGCAAAGAATTCTACGAAGGCATTGAAAAGACACTGCAATTCTACTGGAATGCAAACATATCTCCTTCGTCCTGAGTTCTTGCCCGCAATGCCGGTCCACTGCTGATGCATTTCAATCTGGAAGCATGTTTTCACCAAGAAGCATGACGGCTGTCTGGTCAATGGCTCAAACAAGACAGGTTTTATTACTGCTTTTGGTTGCTGCTGCCGTTGCATTTTCATGCCTCGCATTTGATCAGAGTTGGGAACTTACGAATTAAACGGCTGCATCTTCAACTCCTTCCAGGCCAGGAATTACAGTAGCTTTGAAGATTTGTACTCCGGAGGCCGTTGAAAAAAGCAGCCGAGCTTAAACAACAAAGCGTCATGAAAACACCCTAACACCGTTGCGGTGTCTTTGTATCAGGTGTCAGAAGAAGTGCCGCGTCACTTGTGAAGCACCTTGCGGGCGTAGGAGATTCTTGGAATGCACCCATACTTGCGCTCCAGCTTTCTTCCATTGTGATACTTGTTGACACGCCACAATAATCCACAATATATCATGAATAATCGTTGATGCATGTTCTCTGAACGATACATATCAATGCGCACTTATTCTCGTCAAGACTCACTCTCTGGCGTCTTGTCACTTTCTCTAGCTTTCACTGTTTGTGAGTGAGTGATGCTGTGTTGCTTTTTGCCCAGCCTTCTACACGAATACTTTGCCCCGTTTCTTGTCGTTCTCGCTGGTCTTCCAAGTATTTCCAGGTTCTGTCTAGTCAATTCCGACTCTTCTGTCTTGTCCTATCTGCTTCAGGTCGCATAGATCTTCTCACTTTGCAGATTCAACACGCTTCAAGATGGTTCTTCTCAACCTGTTTGTTCATCCCCCTGTGCTTTTGGGGGGCGAAACTGTGCCAGGATATAATTCACCGGGAACGCATTTTTAATACAAAATGCTATTCTGCTTTTAAGAAACTTCGTGCTTTTCAAGTCATGCATAGTCTCTAGAACAAGCGGCGCCTGATCTGGGATTACAAATTGCAACTCATCCTATCAAAATCACAGGTTTGTAGCAAGCACGTGCTGACCCTTTTTGTAATGGAAAACTAACGGGGATGGTTGTTCTATATGTATACCCGAGAAGGGGGGGGCGAAAGCCAGCCCCCAGGGGCTGGCAGCGGCAACGGCAGCGGCAACGGCAGCGGCAACGGCAGCGGCAGCGGCAACGGCAGCGGCAGCACGACTTTACGTGACAGCAGATGCGTTCTGAATGCCTCTAGGACGGCATGGTCTTCGTATTCATGCCAGTCGTCAGGCCGCCCCAAAAAAAAGTTGGTCATTAGAATCATCTGGCGAAAGTTTGGAAAAGGAATAAAAGGACCGGATAACCCCACAAGTCAACTTCTTCCAATATTGAGCAAGAAATCTTGTTGCGGGGACGGGGAAGGAAGGAAAGACAAAGGAAGAGGTGGAGGAAAGATGGTGTGTGACA
>Ga0126342_10021830_pt1 | contig 10635 bp, 11 predicted proteins | sample Cyp1metagenome_FD_92528 | JGI IMG/M metagenome (GOLD analysis project Ga0126342, IMG submission 92528) | Coral microbial communities from Lord Howe Island, Old Settlement Bay, Australia - Cyphastrea 1 metagenome | ecosystem: Host-associated > Invertebrates > Cnidaria > Coral ...
GATGCGTCAGGGAAGACGCCCTATGAGCGGGAGTTCGGCCGCAAGTGGAATCGGCCGGCTTTGGAGTTTGGAGAGCTGGTCTACATCAGAGAGGCTGAGGAGAGGACCGGCAAGAAAGATTGGCAGGAGAGACTGACCAAGGTGCGGTTTGTCGGGCATCATTCACGGACCAATGCAGTTTGGGCTTGGCAGCCGATGGTCTTCATGTTGGAAGTGCAGTGAAAAGATTGTCAGAGGACGATCGTTGGAGCCGAGATGGGCTCGAGGACATCGGAGCCTTGCCCTGGGATTTGAAGTCGAGGGCATCTCAGGATGCTGGGACGAGGTTGGTGGAGCAGGCTGAGAAGAGGGTTCGCCTTCCACCTCCACTTCCAGAAACGCCTGATGCCAGGGGATTCTATGTGACCAAGAAGGACATCAGTGACCATGGCTACACAGCTGGTTGCCGAGGATGTGATGCAGTGCGGGCTGGCCGCACTCCAGTGGCCCACAGTGAGGCCTGTCGCAAAAGGATCATTGGCTTGGTTGACGAGTCCAGGGTGAAGAAGCATGCAGAGAGGGTTCAGTCAAGGTATGAACTTCGTGAGGAGCATGAAGCCAAGAAGGCGAAGTTGGAGGATGCTGCAAGTCCGAGAGCCGTGCAGCAAGTGAGCCACAGGCGATTGAAAGTTCGCCTGCTGGAGTCAAGCGATCTGAGGAGGCTATGAGCCCTACATTCATCGTCTTCACCGAAGAGATGGAGAACAGAGGGGCACATGAGGTACAAGAGAGAGGCTGAGGTTCCAGCAGAGGCTTTGGACCCTCGAGCTGCAGGAGATCCGGCAGCTGAGGCCAGTGGAGAGTCTTTGAGCTTGCCGGCGACGGCAGAAGTTGTGGTGCAGCCAGCATATTCTACGGTTGAGGATGTCTTGGCTCGTGGTGGAGACGGGCCTTCATCAAGTTCAGCAGGAGCTCGAGATGTTCCAGATGCGTCGAGCTTGGAGTTCATCGGCCTGGAGGACTGTGAGGTCAGCATGGGCCAGGGCAAGTGGCATGAGGTCAACGCTTTGGAGAGAGTTCAGAGGATGATTGAAGCCAAGAAGGTTGAGATCGGCAACTCTCCCGATTGGAAAGTTGATGTGGCGGAAATCTTCAGTCCGCCGAGGTTCACTCAACATGCTGGCCGGCTTGGATTGAAGCCGGGATTTGCCATAGACCTTTCTACCGGCTGGGGTCTTGATCGGCCGGAGGATGTCATCAAGATGGACAAGATGATTGAGGAGCAGCCGCCGCTTTTGCTCACTGGGGGTTTTGACTGCGCTCCCTTCAGAGTTCTGAGGAACATCAACAGGAGCTACCTCAACACCAAGGAGAATGTGGAGAAGCGGCAGAAGGGTGAGAACCATTTGAGTCTTTGCATTGAGAGGTACCGCAGGCAGATCAAGAAGAAAAGGTACTTCTTGCACGAGCATCCAGCTGGTGCTGACAGCTGGGATGAGGAGGAAATTCAACGTCTTCAACAAGAACCAGATGTTTTCACAGTAGCTGGCCCGATGTGTGCATGGGGCATGACCATCCATGCCAAGCGGAAAGGGAGTGGGTTGGTCTACAAGGACACCAAGTGGGTGACCAACTCGCCGGAGATCGCAGAAGTTCTGGATCAACATTGTCGCAATAGACGTGGAGGTCCTATCCACCGCCATGTGGCACTCATTGGCGGGCTGGCAAAACTTGCAGAAGCATACCCAGATGAGCTCGTCGTCTCGGTCTTGGAGGGCTTGAGGCGGCAGATGAAAGCTGATGGATCATTGAGCTCCATCGAGATGTATGCGAGCGGACCTGATCCCACGGAGCATCTATTTCCTGAAGAAAGTCATCAAGCTGTCGACGAGGAGCTGGAAAAGTACTACGATGTCATCAGTGGTGAAGAGCTTCCAGCCAACTTGGTCAGAGATGCAAGGCAGGAACGGAAGGGATCAGATACAGTGGATCAACAAAATCGGCCTTTACACCAAAGTGCCGAGGTCAGTGGCTCAGCAAAGGGGAAAGACAGTGCTTCCTGTGCGCTGGGTCGATGTCAACAAAGGAGATCGATCCCGAATGAAGTTGAGAAGTCGAATTGTTGAAAAAGAGCTCAAGGCACGTACCAAGGCATCACTCTTGGCACATGAGTTGTTCAGTGCAACCCCTCCATGGGAGCTTGTCAAGTCCCTGTTCAGCCTTCTTGTCACCGACCTTCCTCAACATGTCGGTGGCGGCCACGAGATGTGCATTGGGGTGTTCGACATCAGCAGGGCGCATTTCATGCCGAAGTGCCAGCGGGAGTTCTATGTGGAGATCCCTGCAGAAGATCGTGGTCCTGGAGAAGAAGACTATGTTGGTCGATTGAATCGTGGGATGTATGGATTTCGAGATGCCAGCAATGCATGGATGAAAGATTGGCAAGAGCTACTTGCAGAAGGTGGAAATCAAGTTGGAGTGGCCAATCCGGCTTTGTTCTTTAACGAGGCCGAGTTCCCTCGAGATGCAGTTCATGGAGATGATTTCTACGTTTTGGGGCCCGTGGCAGCCATTGACAAGATGAAGGAGCTGCTGGGTTCCAAGTACCAGATGCGGGAGTCACATCGCCTTGGATTCACAGATGGATGTGTCCGTGTGGCAACAGTGCTGAATCGGATAGTCACTTTGGGCTTTGAAGATGGACGACGCTTTGTCCAGATCGAACCAGATCGTCGTCATGTGGAGCTGATCGTGGAGGCAGTTGGAACGAAGTTGGATGGGTCGAATGGTGTCACCACACCTTCCGTTCGACAGACAGATGCTTCAGCTGATTCTTTGAAGAGTTCTCCGTTGCTTGGTGCTGCGGATGCTAGCCGATACAGGTCAGCGGTGATGAGAGCCAGTTTTCTTTCACAGGAGAGAGCAGACATTGCAGAGACGGTCAAGAGGTTGGCTCAGGGGATGTCTTCACCTCGCCTTGGACATTGGGAGCTTTTGAAGAGGCTTGCGATGTTCCTCATTTACAAGCCGGACAAGAGTTTTGTTTTTCGTCAGCAATCAATGCCAGATGCACTTCAGATCTATGTCGACTCAGACTTCGCCGGAAGTCGCACAGACCGAAAGTCTACGACTGGAATGGTTCAGACTTTTGGTACCCACATGATCAAGGCTTCGAGCAATTTGCAGAGTGTGGTGGGACTGAACGTCTCAGAGTCGGAGTTTTACGCTCTGGTCCATGGTGCTTCACACGGGCTAGGGTTGCAGGCCTACTTCCTCGACATCGGCATCAAGGTGGGCCTGGTGATTCTTTCCGATTCAACCTCTGCAAAGAGCTTTGCGAGCAGACGTGGGCTTGGAAAGCAGCGGCATGTGATGACGCGCTTTCTTTTGTTGCAACAAGTGGTTGCAGCTGAGCGGGTTTGTGTGAAGAAAGTTCACACGAGCCACAACTGCTCAGATGTGTTAACAAACACACTGATGCGAAGCTTTTAGAAAAGCATTGTGCCAACATGGGGTTAGTGGAGCCAAAGCCATCGAAATTGCAGAAAACTATTAATGATCCAGGCTCCACTACCTTTTTGGTGCAATGGATGTGCAGCGTTCATAAATGTGAACGCAGCACAAGGAGGAGTGATGAACTTCACATATCCTCAGAATGAGGCCCGGGAGTAGGAAAAGGTGTGCCGCGCTCATATCACTCCATCAGTATGTATGGTATTTATGTTATGTATGGTATGTACGGTATGTATGGTATGTATGGTATGTATGGTATGTATGGTATGTATGGTATGTATGTAATGTATGTAATGTAAATGTAATGTAATGCAATGCAATGCAGTGCAATGCAATGCAATGTAATGTACTGTAATGCAATGTCTGTAGGTTTGTCTGTCTGTCTGCCTGTACGTATGTATGTATGTACATGCGGTCTATGCATTGAAAAACGCATCTGCATTATGACAGTAAATTGTAGTATGATATTATCTTAAATTACATCAGTTATATTATTCAATATCAAACTGAATTCTAATCTAGTATCTTATTTGATGCAATATTTAAGGACATGCTTATCCATTTTACAATGTAATACAATATTATATGTTCTTTTGCTACAATATATGATATGAAATGATATGATATCATATCATTTTGAATAGACATCTGCAATATCATACATTACGACATACTATATTATATGAGCTTACATTGGATTTTATTATATCATATCTTATCATATCATATTATGGTATGTCTTTTAAAATCATATTACAATATATTATTTTATATCATATTAAATGAGGTCATATTGTATTTTATTATTTTATATTACATGAAATTATTTGTCGTTATGTTTTGTTTCCTTGCGTCGTATAAGTTCATAGTATCTCATTCCATATTAAATCGTAGTAATCGCATCTTATCATTCCATATCATATATTATATTTTTCTTACCGATTTATTTAATTATGTTTCTTTTTAAATTATTCTTTTATATCACATTGATATCTTACATATTTTAACTTTACGTGTAGATAAACACAATATACAAATACAATATATATATATATATTATACATACACATAGATTTTATAGAAGGTATTTTTGGTCAAGTATATATGTATATATAAAGATAGATATTGTAATATTTACATGGTACATATATTATTATTATTATATATATACACGCTATATTCCAATTATTCTATATCAAAGTGACAACCCACAGACTTGTCGGGTCCTTTCGCCCAGCGACTTGCACGGCAGAACCAAAAAGACCACTGAATCCAGAGCATCAGAAGTATGCGGTTTTGTATGTTCTCAACACTTGTGGACTCTAGAGAGCTTAAAACTTTTGGAGTCTCATGGATTTTGAAGGAGCTCAAGGAGCGATACAACGCCATGAAGAAACCCGAGGCCCTGTGAGAGATTTTTTGTTCAATATCGCTATTAGTTCTGAACTTCCAGTACTCTGCTGTATCCAGATGTTCCCGTTTGCAAATACCATGATGTTTTCATCTAACAGGGGCTGATCACAATGTGTGATGGTGGATGTTAGCCTTGATCATCGCTTTTGATGCATTTGGTACTTGCGCCAGAGATTTGAAAGTAGGTTTCATTCTTTTTGCAAGGTAAGCTTGTTCATGTTGCTACTTTGATCGGTCGTTGGCTTGAACATGTTCATTCCCGTTGTTTCTTGGTGACCTGTCATTTGGAAACCATTGCCATGTGTCGAGTTCGGAAAACCTGCACTGGAGAGGCTCACGTTCCACATTCCCTGCCATGTTTTTCCTTGTTTCTGCCGGGGTTGTGTCAAAGTTAGGTGCTGGGTACTCGACATGGGGTGTGCTGACTTTGTCTTCATGTCTAGTCTCATCCACAGTGGTTTAGAGTTTCGTTTTTTGGTTCCTTTTGGTGTGTAGCCCTGCCTTACCCATATATTTCTTTCCCAGACTTTTTTTTGCTACAGTGCATTTTATTTAAGTTTCAACGTCGCGTAAGATCTTTGCTTGCAACATGGTCTCACAGCATCTTGGGTGCTGGTCAGCTTGTCTCCCAGCTTGTCTGCCAATGGGGTTTCCATTTGTCTCCCATCTTGCCCCCGGGCAGCCGAAAGGTTCTGTACTTCTCAAAATTGTTTCGAAAGGAATTTGGCAAACGGGTGGCCGATGGTGGCTGTTTCGGCCTTTGCGCCTATGGGTACTGTCCAGCTTCAACTTGTCACCTTGCCATGCGGCCTGTCAGGCGGTTCTGCGCTTGTGCATGAAGTCAGGCTTCTATGTTTTGTATCCTATGTCGCCTCGGACTCGTTCGGATGTGTGCAGGATTTTTCCGTGCTTTCCAATTCTCTTCTCTGGTTGTCGCATAGTTTTAGGTGTCAATTCTATGCTCAAAGTACCTACATAACCGAGGCGTGGTGTGAAAAGTGAAAGGTGATTTGGTCCTGCGCAATTTGATGCCTCAAAGCACCCAGCCGTTGTTTGCAATGTGCAGTAGCTTTTGTTGCTCAGGATATGAGGGTGTTTTGGGCAAAATACATACCAAAATACATACCGGTTCTTTTGTGTTCAGAATTGCGGGGAAGAAGGGGAAAGATGCATTGGTCTTTTCTATTCGGGATGTGCATCCCAGATTTATTTGAATCTTGTACAAGTAGTTCCCAGGCAAGCCGGGGGCGGAAGTTTCAAAATTGAAACGCTTCATAGCCTACAGAGCGGAACAAAGGCTGTGCCTATAGGTGACAGGCAAGCCTCCTGTGCTTCGCAGCAACAATCTCTTGACTTGTCTGTCTGATGCCATGTCTTGTGAATGTTGAATCATTTCTCATTTCATCTGATCTCATCGCATCGCAGCTTCTCTTGGAAATTGCTCATTGCATCCGACTTCCATCGAAATCTGAAAGTGGAAGATACGAGAACGAAGCTTTTGTGCGAGACTTCCTTCAAATTTTGAAGCGCAAAGTGTGAAAATAAAGCCCGAACTCGCAGTTCCAACGCGGGGCCGATCCGACCATGATCCGAGCATAGCCGGGACCGTCTCGCAACCGTCCGCCGGACAAGCTCCCCCATTCATCTTCCAAGGCACGTTCTGTCCTACAAAACACAGCATGTCGTGCATCCGCTCACTCTCAAAAACGCATCTCGTGCGAGACTTCCCTCAAAATCTGAAAGTGGAAGATGTGAAAACGAAGCTTTCGTGCGAGACTTCCTTCAAAAAGTGCCAGTTAAAGATGTGAAAACGACGCTTTTGTGCGAGACCTCCCTTAAAAAGTGTAAGTTGAAGATGTGTAAACGAAGCTTTGGTGTGCGATATGTGATAGAGGTGATATGTGATAGTGTTGATATTGTGATAGTGGTGATATTGTGATAGCGGTGGCTGTGCTGATAGTGGTGATTGTGAAAGTGGTGAAACTTTGATAGTGGCGCTACTGTGATAGTGGTGATGTTGTGATAGTGGTGGTATTGTGATAGTGGTGATATTGTGATAGTGGTGATATAGTGGTGATTTTGTGATAGTGGTGATATTGTGATAGTGGTGATATTGTGATGGTGGTGATGTTGGGATAGCCGTGATATTGTGATAGTGGTGAGATAGTGGTGATTTTGTGATAGTGGTGGTATTGTGAGAGTGGTGATATAGTGGTGATTCTGTGATAGTGGTGATGCTGTGATAGTGGTGATATTGTGATAGTGGTGATATTGTGATAGTGGTAGTATTGTGATAGCAGTGGTATTGTGATAGTGCTGACATACTGGTGATGTGATATTGTGATAGTGGTGATATGGTGGTGATGTTGTGATAGCAGTGATACTGTGATGGTGGTGATGTTGTGATGGTGGTGGTATTGTGAAAGTGGTGATGTTGTGATAGTGGTGATATTGTGATAGTGGTGACATTGTGATAGCGGTGATTTTGTGATAGTGGTGATGTTGCAAAAATGGTGATATTGTGATAGCGGTGACTGTGCTGAGAGTGGTGATTGTGATAGTGGTGAAACTGTGATAGTGGTGCTACTGTGATAGTGGTGATTGCGATAGTGGTGATTGTGATAGTGGTGATTGTGATAGCGGTGAAACTGTGATCTGGGTGCTACGGTGATAGTGGTGATGTTGTGATAGTGGTGGTATTGTGATAGGGGTGATGTTGAGATAGCCGTGATATTGTGATAGTGGTGTGAGAGTGGTGATGTTGTGATAGTGGTGATATTGTGATGGTGGTGATGTTGTGATAGTGGCGAAATAGTGGTGATACGGTGATAGTGGTGATATACTGGTGATGTTGTGATATTGTGATAATGGTGATATGGTGGTGATGTTCTGATAGCAGTGATATTGTGATGGTGGTGATGTTGTGATAGTGGTGGTATTGTGATATTGGTGATCTTGTGATAGTGGTGATTTTGTGATAGTGGTGATATTGTGATAGTGGTGATGTTGTGATAGTGGTGATAGGTATTTCGAAAGATCCGTTACATGGAAGTTAGACTTTCAAACTTCCTTTGATTACTGTTGCAAAGGACATGGTGTATGAAAATGACACACAGACGCAATTGCAAACATAAGTGTCTTTACACACACACATATCCTTTTACACGCGCAGGCTTTTACACGAACACACGCGCACATACACACACACAAACAGACCCATGCTCAAATTTTGACACACGGACGCGCTCACACACGGGCACGTTTACGCACCACGTTCTTTGCACAGTGTGTTGAATGGCCTCCCCAAAGTGTGGCATTTCGACGCGGCCAACTGGCGGACACCAGTCTCTCTAGCTGTACTGTCGAGGTGTTCCCGAAGGTACACCACCGACTGAGACAATGGTGTGGGTGAATGCTATGAAGGACGATCAACGTCTAGTTGCACCAAGCGCTTCGGTCGTGCTGACCGTTGCTGTCACCAACTCGGCATCCAACGGGGGCGAACGAGAAATAATTGCAAAACAGTGCCAGCAAAAAAAGAAACATTGAGATGGGTACGTGCAAGAACGGGTTCAAGACCTTGGCTGCAGCACAGATGTCGAAAAATGTCACTGACATGAAATCATTTTGCTGCTGTACGTGTAACGGCTTTATGGCTGGGTTTTGAAATGCGAACCGACCCGCTGGGGAGCTTCACCATTCATGTTGCATCCAATGAAACATGATTCGACCACGCATTGTTTTCGATCTGCCATAGTACAAGGACAGCAGGTCATGGACATGTCCGGTCGTCTTGTCGACAGCGTTTCAGAAGCCGAATTTGCGATACTTTTGACAATATCGCACTAGCTAGCTGCTTAAAGACAGTAATGTTTATATGCTACTTCACATGCAGTTCGTCCTTCTGCATTTCTCGTTGCAGCATCAGCTTCTTTGTCCATTAACCATTGAACTGCGGCAGCCATATTCTTTCGTGCTGCGATGTGCAAAGGCGTATCATGATTCTCAGTGCGGCAATTTGGATCGGCTCCTGCTTCAGCAACCACGAAACAAGATGATAGGCGCGATTGTTCATAGGAAGGAGAAAAGGTGATAATCCAGAGCATTTACAGTTTGTGTCTGCTGCAGCTTGAAAAGAGCTCTCGCACTGTATCTGTGAAATGGTGTTGAGTGCAAGCATCTCCCTGAACTGTGTGAAACAACAGGCTGAGTCCGCGGGCATCCAGTATATTTGGATTTGCAGTGGCAGCAAGCAAGGAGCGAACGCACTCAACATGCCCTATTCCAGCTGCACTATGTAGCGCCACGCGTCCCCAATATGAGGTGTCCACAAGGTCTGTTTGAGCTCCAGCTTCAAGGAGAAGATTGAGCATCTGCAATTTGTCACAAAGCGCAGCAACTTGCAGTAGTGAACATACGTCGGATCCAAGGATCGCATGAGCATCGCCTCAACAGTTTCGATATCTCCATGCTGCAAGGAATCGAACAGTTGTCTTCTCTCCACCAGGGTGCATTCTCTATGTTGCGGTTTCTGTAAAACCGTGCAATCTCTGCTGGCAGTGGATCAAGAATTGTTTGATCACTGCAGAAACGATCTCACATGAAATCGATTAATCCACTGCATGGCGCAGAACTTTTCGCTTCTTGTGCTTCGAGTTCTGCAGGGTCAAAGGTCGTTGCTGGTTCACCAGACAACTTCCATAGCACCCTCATGGAACTACGGATTTTGATTGAATGTTTGTCAGCATGCCAAAACATCCTACCAGGTGCATACATGCGTCGTCATGTGTCGCATCTGCCTCACGGTAAATCATCCCAGTCTATCGCCTATACTCATCCCCCTCCCCAAGGGTGGCATCACGGCAGCGGTTGCAACATGCACTGCAGTAAACAAGATGGTCATGTTCGTGCATGTGAAGCAAGTATACAGTATAAGCAGATTAGGTGGCGGACTCCTTCCGTCCCCATGGCATTTGCTGTCACACCTCAGCGTCCAAGAGACCTTTCAAAGGACAGCAAAAAAATCAGTCATTGCTAGCCGCATTAGCGGAGAACTTTTCTGCAAACAAGATCTCAACTAAAGTCAGTTGAGGTATCTGGGGTTTAGGCCATGCGAGCAGTAGTATGACTTTTCTGACTCCGTGAGTCTGAAAGGTCATAGGTCATTGATCGCCACCTGAATCCGGCTTTCAAAAGGCAGGGCAGTTTCAACACATATTTCTAACTTGGGGTAAACATTACAGCAGCCACACTCTTGTCTTCCCTGCGATCGACGTGCTAAGGAAAGGCATGGCCACGGACATATCCAGCTGGCCACGTTACCCTGGTGTGCAGAGCAATGAAACGTCACGGACACATCCTTTCGACGTCGCACCCATGGCTCAGCGTAGTCCGCCGCGTATGAGGCCGTCACGAGTGCGAGCGTTGTAATCTTCTGGAGAGCTTCTACAGACAAACACTTTTACAGGCAGACGCTTTACACACATTCATTTCACACACAAAGACACTTTGCAGACAGACTCCTTTACACACAGCCGCTTTTACACACAGACGCTTTTACACACAAAAACTTTTACGCACAGACACTTTTACACAAACAAACGCTTTTACACACAGACGCTTTTACACACATGCACTTTCACACACAGAAGCTTTTACACGCAGACTCCTTTACACGCAGGCACTTTTACGCACAGACGCTCTTGCACACAAACGCTTTTACACACAGAC
>Ga0126342_10021831_pt1 | contig 10635 bp, 13 predicted proteins | sample Cyp1metagenome_FD_92528 | JGI IMG/M metagenome (GOLD analysis project Ga0126342, IMG submission 92528) | Coral microbial communities from Lord Howe Island, Old Settlement Bay, Australia - Cyphastrea 1 metagenome | ecosystem: Host-associated > Invertebrates > Cnidaria > Coral ...
AGTAAGTCATCACAAAGATTCTATAGCTTGTTTCTGACCACACCACTTCTGACCACTGTTAACCGCGCTTCTAACTAATTCCGACAGTTCCAGCAAGAAGATCAAGAAAGAAGAACCCACATAACTTTGTCACATAACCAATCCCCGAGCTACTGTCTGGAAGAAATCCTTTGAGTTTCTGACTGTAGTCTTGGCTTCTTTCGCAGGCTGAGTCTGAATGTCAGGACTCAAACTCATTCATGGACTTTGCACGAGTTGCTTTCAAGCACCAAACAGTTTTGATTTCTGATGGTCTGGCGCATCACCAAATCTCAAAACGGAAAAAACATCAGTCATAGTGTAGCACAAAACAGTTGAGCCTTCTGTGTTGCTTCTGATGAGGCGTTTGACCTTACCAGTACAATGCAATGGCAAGGTGTCTAGGTGTCTTCAGGCAACTGCATGCAAAAACAACCCAAAAACTGTTGCTTCTCTGATGCTAAAGCTTGTGCTCTCTGCCATGCTGAGCCGCTGAGGCACTCAGCTTCAAACACTGTTTGTTGCTGTTCTGATGTCTTTTTATTGGCTGCCTTCTGTGGCTTGTTCATGCTACTGTCCTGACCCATTCAGATGCAAAGACTGCATTGGTCTGACAGTTCGCAAAACATCGCACAACATTTGTGGATTTCTTCAATGATCCCATGATCCCAAAACCATGGGTTTCAATACGTCCAATTTGGCATGATTTGGGATACCCCGATACCCCCCATTTAGATCATTTAGAACAACTGCATTTGTTTCTTTCCCATCTAGGAATCTAGGTCCTCTTCCTCTTCAGTCTCCGCTTGTTCCTGGGCAGCTTTCCTTTCGCGGGGCTTGCGCGCAGCAAGCATCTGTCCTTCCTCTCCTTAGTTGAGCATATTGGGCCAAGGCCAAGGCGCCATTGCCTTGGAGTCATCTTTGTATCTGGAAGTTTCACAGTTTCATGAAGTTTCCAGTTTCCAGAATATAAATATGTATATATAAAATTGTAAAAATATTGTAAATATATTGTAAATATTGAGGCATGTGACTGTCTTGGTCGACATTCTCCTGGTCAGAGCTGCTTCAGTTCAACTTTTTGGCCCTTTGATATCCAACAAATGGCGCTGAGGCATGTCCAGTAAAGAAAATGCAAGTGGTTGGCAAGTGCTTTAGCTTCCAAACGCTTTCACTGCAAGCACCCGGGTCCTCTCCGCCATCAACGACTTCTCCTTCATCATTTAACTCCTCCGCGGGATCTTTGCGTAGTTTCCCCAAGAGGAAACTACGCATGTGCACTGAGTGTGTAATGTCTGAGTGTGCAGCAGTTTGCAGAAAGCCCACACAGGCCAATTGAATCCAATTGAATTGTACCGAACGACCATATTGAGGTTGGGAAACTGACTAAAAGATACCTCAAATACATTTAAATGCCAACTCTCAGGCCTTTGGAATGTCTTCCCCATCTTCCTCTTGTTCCTCTTCCTGCGAATCCCTTTCATTTGGATTCTCACGTCTCGAAGCATCCTGAAATTGGCATGGCGCCCGTTGAAAACATCGGCTGAAGCGACTGGCTGACTGGCTGACTGGCTGGGCTTCTGACTGCAGACCCAACTTTCTTTACCGTCTCCTCAGCTCTCACGCGGAAAAAGGAACTGGTACACACAAAGAATCAAAAAATGCAGAATGATAGACATAGGACAAAATGGATTTGTCTGAAAATGGAAAATATTTCGAACAGTTCTTCGAAGCCAAGGCAGCCACTGGAGCAGAAAGTCGATGTGTTTTCTTCTTAACTCTCTTCGTACTCTTCCTCTTCGTAGATGTGTCTTGCACTGTCTCCTGTCCAAACACTGCTGAATTCCGTTTGAAGATGAAATCTCCCTCCTTGAATTGTCCAAGCAGTGGAGTTTGAAGTCAAAACGTGGCACTCACCCATAAGGGACAAAAAGGGACGAGTTTTTTCAGCATGCTATAACTGGCTATAACTGTTAACTTGACCAAAAAGACAACAGCATAGAGTAACTGGATCCCATCCTCTGCAATGTTCTCCACCAGGCCTTGATGGTCAATTGATGTCAATTGACACATGGTGCAGATTTTTCTGATCTGATGATCTTGAAATCCCCACCTGCTTCCTGGTGTTTGCAATCAAGTACTCGATGCTGCGACCAGTAGTTACCATATTTGGCCTAGCAGAACCGTCTTGAAAAAAAAAGTTCATGACCTGGAGAAGCTAGATCTCACACCAGCCTGCACGGCATGAAGTGCTGTGTAGAACTCTGCACCTGGATATTCAGTCAACATGATCAACGTCTCAAGACGGATGGTGGCTCATTGTTTGAGATCAAATTTGATGAATATCTGTTGGCCATTGCCCCAATCTTGAGCTATACCCAGTCGATGATTTTCATCAGCCGAGGGCTGCACTTACGGGAGCCAAGCCCCAATCCTCAGACACCATGCTATCAGCTGCTACAATATGCCATATTATGCGTAGTCTGGACGATGCACTGCTTTGAACTAGAGTAACTAGAGACGACAACAAGTGAGTTTGTGCCAAACATGGGGTGTATCGGTATACCCCAAAATTGTTTTTTTTTGGGGGGGGGAAAAGGATGCTCAATCACTGGATTTTAGGGGTCGTTTTGGACAAGCTCACGATGAATCAATACTGTCAAGATTCCAAATGAACCACTGGAGTTTTGTCCACTAGCGCACATCCTTGCTCGCCAAACCTAGCAAATGTACGCTTGGATGTGCTCTCTCGTCGCAGAATTGCTGTCCATGAAATCCTTCAGCCGATGCAAATTGCCATTGAAACAACTCGAATCATCCAATGCAAAGGCAGAATCGAAAATGTGCGGCCTTTCGGAGAGGTATTTGCACCACCTCGCGCAGAAAGTCAAACGTCGAACGGCGTCCGGTTCGGCATCGAACGGCGTCCGGTTCGGCGTTCGGTTCGACAGCTGAGGGTCCAGCATCATGTCAAGCCCCCAGTCAGACTTGTCATGAATACAGTGCTTGCAGTCGACCAGGATGCTCCTTAACCTGTGTGTTTGGTCTCTCTTGGATCCAACTGAACGAGGAAGCAAAGCCAAGCAACACTGCTGACTTTAGAAGCGGCGCAGTGAGTTCTACAAAGTCGGTGTGCCGGAAGTCGCAACCTGCAAGAGGTTGTACCCTCTGGTACAATTTTCAGTTGGAAATATGAAAAATCCCGAAATTCAAAATGTAAATCATGGTAAATCATGGTGCATCATGGTACCCTCTGGTAAATCACGCAGAAATGAATGGCAAGTCGTGGTATAAGTCATGGTAAATCATCTACAAATGCCGGATTCCCCATTGCCAGCTTTGAACAGTTGGCACCTGGATTTGGCACCTGGATCTTGTTGGGACCTCACTGCGAAAATGGGGGATGAACCCCAAAACTCGCTATTTAATGATGTTCAATGGATGAAAAAGTGAAATGATGCTGAAGCCTCAAATTTGGATAAAGAATGGATAAAGTATCCTGTGTCCATCTGCATCCTATTTTGTTGACAATCCCCAAATGAATGGATGACTCACTGGGTTCATGGCCAGTGAGCTGATGTCCGTGATGAGAATTGTGTCTCTTGGGACTGTGGCCTTGCCGGAAGGCTGAAGAGCAGAGCCCTTGAGTCAGACAGCCAGGTATGCTGGGAGGCCTTCACGACGAATTACGCTGCCAGAGCCATCCTGCATCGTTTGGTTCGTGCTCCAAGGTTACTGGTCTTGTTCCAATGGTTTTTGGGTGCGAAATCAACCCAGTCAACCCAGTCAACCCAGTCCTGCACCAGCGACATGCCTCCCTTCTCAACCTGCGCTCGCAACGGCGCAACGGTGCTGCAAATCTCACGCGCGGAGTCTCGCTGAGGCTTCGACAAAGGTGGGACCAACGATGGCGGAATTGATTTGCCGGGCCATCTCCAAGAATTGCCGGAGGTCTGCCTCAAAATCTTTTTGCCCGGGTAAGAAGTGAAGTACAAAAGTTATGTATGTTAAGTTATATAGGTGAAAAATAGTGAAAATGTGTTCAAGTGCACAAAGACTCAACGGGCTCAAAAAGTGAAGAGGGGAAGCACAACACGATTAGAACTTACACACACACACAACAAGCGACTAATGCCCTGCCTTTGACAAATCGATGTCACTATCCAAAGCCCAAACAAATTCGTAGCGCTTCTCCCAATCTCCTGCCTCACAGCAGCCAGTACCACAAAACAGCCAGGGATAGCCAGGGACAAGTATAAGGGATAAGTAACAGATCACCTGTGATGTTCTGCAAAGACAAGAAACCAAACCCGAGGCCAACCTTGTAGGCTTTCCTCGGATCGGGGAGGTCCAGCGATTGTGCTGTTTCTATGCGAAGAGATCGAGAGTTCACTTGCTCTAAGTGCTCTTACTGCTTTTATCGAACAACGTGATTAAGACAGGTTCATCTTCAAGAATACGTACCATCGGGAAGCGTGTGCCCTTCATGAACAAAGGGGTACAAAGGACATGAATAGGCAGGGTGTGGAAGAGAGATGAGCTATCATGCTTAAAACTGGTACCTGGCAGCACAGGACTGTTGGGTGCAAGGCATGTGAAACGAACATTGATTTCAAGGCTCTGAAGGAAGTGGAACTTGAAGCCCATGCCAGACAGGGACTTGGTAACGTGCTCTCTGTACCTCCACTGCGACATAGTTTCTGATGGCATCAGAAAATATCAAAAAGCAAAGAGCCCTCAGACCGCACCATTTTTGGTCCCAGTCCCTTCGGGAACCGCGATAGTGTGCCAATATCACCTTTGTACTTCAGGACTGTGAAGACTGGTAAACACCACGTGTGCTGGTATGATCATTTCCTTCGATGCAGTAAACTTAGACCACTGCATCATGCTCGATTCCAAGATTTTTCACCTTAGACAGCAAAGCGCAAAAGACTTTCGGTCCTTCGCTGTCGGTTCAGGATCTTTGGAAGCGTAAAGTATCGAAGAACATCGAAGGTCCGGCCAAGCCACATGTTCTACGTTTGCCTGCACTGTCTCCTTTCGCATTTCAGTCACTCCCAAACATTTGCTTCACAAGCGTTGCCATTTTCAGAGACACGGCGGCAGCAGCTCCTGAGTCCTTTCGCTGCTGTCCATGGCCCAGAACAGGAGTATTCTCGACAAAGAAAGCTGAAAGCCTCGTGTGGGGAGAAATCAACCGCTTCGTCCGAGCACCTCCCCGTCCCTGGGCTTGCGACAGCTCAGGATTACAAGGCAGAAAAGTCCTGAGATCGGCCATGTCCGTCGTCAAATTTGGGTATTTCAGGCAATTGAAGATCCAGAAACTCTGACACTGGACATGCAAAACATTCTCATTTAGTGTCAAAGTCTGCCTAAAGCCTGCCAAGAATCTGCCAGCCATAAGATATGAAGACTTGGGCACTCGGGTCCAAGGAGAGACACGGACTTAGCACCTGGGGATAGTTTCACAGCAAGTCAGGGGAAGATTCGTAAAATTCCGAGGGTCTGAGTCCAAAACCGGACTGCACGGTCTTGGAGACCGGTTTTGCTGCAGCTCGAGGTGAAGAACGTGCAAAGATGGGTTGATGTGGCATGATGGTCAGGCCACAAATGAAACATGCAACATCTCGAAAATTCGAAGCCCTTTGATGCCCCTTGCACTTGGAGCTCATCTGAAGACGCTCTTCGCCAAGCGGTGTTTTTTTCTGCGTCAAACAGCCGCTCGCGCCCATGCTGTTTGCTGGAGGAGAACATCATGTCACTTTGCCATGGGTGGAGCAAACTTTGAATCGGAGGCCGGCACATGGCCTCCTGTCTGCATCTTGCTGCTAACCCTTTTCATCTTGTTTCAACTGCAGAGCACTGCAGCTTTCCAAGCCACTCATTGTGTTTCATGATTCGGCACCTCATCTATATAGTTTGATTTCTAAAAACATCATCTTCTTTGATTCCAGGGATTTAAACTGGCCGGTTCCAAAAGTGGCTTTTCATCAAAGTCCCTTTGTCACAACTCTTCGAGCACAAACTCGACGTGAAACGACGACGATTTTCGCGTTTCCTCCGGTCACATCACTGGCTGGACGTCATCCTCAAGGCCCATCCCATTTGGGGGGGGACGAATCTCATCCGAAAAACGCCCATCCCCTTGGGGCATATGTTCATTAATTGATTGTTCATCCCAAAACAGGAATATCATGGAATATCCTTTCCATCCCCAGCCGGGGATGGTAAAAATATGTAAAAATTCTTGGCTGCCATATGTCTCAGCCGGGCCATCGGTCATCAACTGCCATGACATTCAGTCCATCAAATCCCATGAAAATCCCATGAAAATACCACTGCCCAGTCCTCATCACCGTCTGGCGTCTGGTCAGGCACCTCTGGTGGCGGAGAAGGTGGCGCTGCAGACTCCTGGGCACCAAACTCGGAGAGATTTCATATGAATTTCATTGTAATTTTGTCATAGCTCATATGGATTTCGTATTCATTTTACCATATTTCCTATGTCATGACATATCATATTTTTCATATCGGAAACATTCGGAAAATATTTGAATTTCTGCATATCTAGTGCATGTTCCTTACATCGTTCACCACAAGCTGTGCTTTGCCTTCGGTGCTTCGGAGGTCACCTTATCGGCAACGGCCTGGCCGAAGAGTTTGGAGGATTCAAGATCCAAAAATCCACACAGAGCCTGCCTTCAGATCGGAGGCATCTGCAAGCTGGATGACCTTGACAGCGAGTGCCACCAGCTCACGTAGCAAAAAACATGCCAAGCCACACCCCTCCGTACCAACTCAAAACTTGGTACGGCCCACTGGGTACCAACTCAGCTTGACACCTGGTCGATCAAGCCATATTCCTTCGCCTGTGCATGCAAGAGATGTGCACATATGTGCAAAGTGTCGCAACACTGCTCAAACTATTCATGTCTTTGTCAGCCTCTTCGGCAGACATGAAGTTGTCACGCATGAGGTCTTTTCGAATGGTGTCCTCGTTTTGGCCTGTCCTCAGACAGTCAAACTGTTTTGGGACAGCACCGCCAGCCATGAAAAAAGCTGCAGGATCCCATTCCCATTGAGTGTGGGACACACGAGAGTACATCCTCAGTAGACAGAGGAATAGGATCGACGATTCAACATGATTCAACTGGCCCATTTTGGATGGATGTTTTTGGTAGCTCACCGCACGATGTTCTCGTGGATCTGCAAGATTTGCTGGGCTTCTACCTGGGGATTTACATTGTCCCGTGATATCCGACCTTTTTGGTTGGTTAGACATCCCCATTTGGGGCAAAAACGTGACCCCGCGGGACCCAAAAAAACGTGGGGACCTTGATGTCTTCCGCCTGACCCTGCGCTCCACCCATGGCTTGATGGATCATGGTCTCGGTGCCCAGCAAAAATGATACACAGGTGATGAAAATTGATCAAAATGATCATGATTTTACAAACTAAAATTGCAATCCTTGGGTCATTTGCCAGTTTTCGACAAAGCCAAATGACTCAAATCATCGGTATCCATTCACAATCAACTGAGCAAACCACCCGGCTGTGTGGCAGCGCAATTCCTCACTGCAACCCCAGGCAGCATGGGACAACTTCGCACATGGGACATCATCGAAGTGGTATCGAATAAATTTTAGACTGTGAGCATCTGCAGGGGGCGAAAAGCTTTGGGTTGAAAATAGAACAATTGCCCCAAATGCAGGTGAATCGTACCATTATATACCATTATATACCATTATTATATTGTCATATATTGTCCACGACTTTCACTTCTTTTGTCAATGTTTAACACCAAGCCATCCCGCCAAGGTGCGCTTGCCCTTTTCCCCTGCGGCCAGGAGGAAGGATGCCATCGAGGCCGCCAGACCTGGGCGCACGCAGGGTGGTTTGTTCTTCAACTGCGGGTGCAGTGGGATTTTGTAATGGGTACCCTCTGGTAAACATACAAAAAACTATGGAAAATCACCATTTTTCAATGGGAAAATCCACTATAAATGGTCATTTTTAATAGCAAACTGTTAGTTTACCAGAGGGTACCAGCAAGGTAATCACCACAAGTTGCGGACCAACATTGATGGTGATGACTGGCGACTTGATATGCCTCGGAAGTGACCACAATTTTTCACAGCTCGACGAAAGGAAGCTGCCCAGAAAATGCCCAACCAATCAGCTCAACTGGGTATGGGTCAATACCTATAGATACATTTTTAGTGGGATGAACATCCATTTACCAGCTATTTTGGGGTTCACTAGGTACCAGGGTTTTGACCCATCCCCAACTAAGTTTTGATCTGCATGGTGTCGTAGATGGAGAGACCCGAAATGACGGATCCACCGGCACTATTGATGTACAAGTAGATGGGCTTGTTGCTGTCCTGGCATCATGTCACAGCACTGCTGTCGATGCTGTCGCTGCATCCCTGCCTCGGAATCCAAGTAAAGCCTCAGGATGCCCCAAGCAGGGCCGAGAAGCCATGGTTGCCCAACTCAGTGAACTGTGCAGTGCCTGAGGTGATGGCAAAACTCCGATGACCTCATTTGCCAGCTTGTCATCAATCTCTTTGCCAATGAAAATGATTCCTGCCACAAGGCTCAGAAAACGAACAACTGCAATGACATGAGGGCACAAAATGTGGGGCGCAATAAAAAAGACAACATAGTCTTCTCTTGGAACTGCCCGCCCATCAGCAGAAAAACAACCTAGGGCAAGCAGTTGGTTGCAGCCTTGATGTGCTGCGTATCCAGCAGCATCTAGGTTTTTGACGCCTACCCTCTGTGAGTGGAACATCGTATTGTATAGTTAGCTGTTTTCACATGGCAAATGATCTATGAGTGAGTTAAAATGTGGGAAATCACTTGTCAAGTTCAATGTACATGGTCCCATGCTCCTCAAAAGCCGTGCTCCCGCAACGTTAAACCAGCCGGAGACACGTTCCCGATAAAGCCTGTTGTAAATATCAACCTTCCAACCATCCGCAACACATCAACACCGATGGTCCATCCAAGAAACGCTTGATGTGACCCGACCAAAAGCTCATTGAAATGCTGAAGCTGAGCATTGTACCCATTCCGCATTTGGTGCTCCTGGAATTCGATATGCCACCTGCTGAGGAAGTTTGTGCTACGCTTGATGGATCAAACCCTGGTACCCTCGTGGACAGTCAATGCAGGGTCATCCGCCCATTCTTCTGGAAAGATCACATGTTTTGAGCCATCCCCATTTGATAAACGTGAATGACCTGATCTTCAACAATCACTTGGGTAATAGTCAGAATGGGGTACCCCAACAAGTGGTGGTTAAAATTAAAAATAGACTTCAATCAGTTTAATTTTGACCCAACAATCCCATGAATTTCTGGTGCACGGCATCCGCTCACGGCATCTGGCATCTGGCCCTTTTTTTGGGGCGCTCGCAGAGCCAGCCCAACTCAAGTCACATACCTGGGCGCATCCCATTAGTGGCAAAGCATATTCTTCCATCATACACAACATGTGGGTTTGTCCGAACATGAAATCACGTGGCCAATATACAAATATATTGTATATATTCTATATATATATATATATATATACATATACACACTTTATCCTCATGTTTTTTTCATGTTTCCCATTTGTAACCATAATCCATGGCCATGGATTATACCCCATGGTTTAGTTAGGAACCATAGAAGGGACAGCCGCAAGATCCATCCAAGGTGCCACCAGTATGTCCAATCCATCCCTAGATTCACCTGTTTGCCATCTATCCGATGCTCATGGACAGCTCGTACGACTCCTCATCACACAGCAACCAAAAAAAACATCCATAAAGTTAATAAGCCAAGGATGATCCAATTGATCAAATCATGCAGCTGCCAACTTTCATCAACCTTCATCAAAGCTTCAATTTGTTTAAAGCATTTCACGTTGTCTTTGAGTTTTTTCCAGCATCTCTGGCGATTTCTCACACAGGCGTCCTGGCCATTGAGGTGAAAAGTCATGACCGGCAACAAGTCCACCTCGGAGCAGCCCATGGATGAAGGTTTCAAAATGCTCAAAATTGCCATTGCCTATGTCTGTCATGTTCATGATATGTTGTATATATTATTATTGCATGCATACTATCTATTTTGTATACACAATTATAGTATATATGTCAACCAAGTGCTCAAGCAAGCAATGCGCCCATGGCCTTTTTGTCCCAGACCTGAAAAGTGCCTTGTGCCTAAAGGCAATCCGGGGCGATACAACGCCTGAGTAAATCAGATGAAATAAATGGTGCAAAGGTTTCCTGTGCATGTGTGTCACCTGTGCACCTGCCTTACTGATGAGACATCGACAATATATATATATATATATCATTATTATTATTATTATTATTATTATTATATATACATTAATATATATATATATATATATTAATATTATTATTATTATCATTATTATTATTATTGTTATTGTTATTGTTATCATTATTATTACTATTATATTATATATATATATATATATGTATTATATATATGTATTATATATATGTATTATATATATATGTGTATTATATATATATGTGTATTATATATATATATGTATTATATATATATATATATATATATGTATTATATA
>Ga0126342_10021832_pt1 | contig 10634 bp, 10 predicted proteins | sample Cyp1metagenome_FD_92528 | JGI IMG/M metagenome (GOLD analysis project Ga0126342, IMG submission 92528) | Coral microbial communities from Lord Howe Island, Old Settlement Bay, Australia - Cyphastrea 1 metagenome | ecosystem: Host-associated > Invertebrates > Cnidaria > Coral ...
AGCAGGGGGACCATCCATGTACTGTGAGCGATGGTCCAACGAAGCGGCCACAGTACATGCGGATATCACGGCTGATCACCGTGACGTACCTGCTTCATTCTTTCGATGTCAATGTTCAGAAATGGCGACCGGCCAAGCCAAGAACCGGCGTGTCGATTTGATTTACATTTCATTTCATTTCTGCACTGTTGTGGCAATCTGGAACTACATACGGTCAATAAAGGAAGACTAAGCTGCATCAGAACAATTTGATTCCTTCAGCAAGGACATTGAAAGATTTTCTTCGCACAGTTTTTCACTCCTGATCATCCAATGTCTCCTGTCAGGTTTAACTGATGCGTTTTTGCACGTAAGATGCACTCCACATCAGAATTCGCAAAGATGTTTCTGAGCAAGTGTGTGTGTGTGTATAAACAAAAATCGCAAGAGACGCGATTGCCAGCAGAGGTGGTGTAACAAACTACACACACTAAATCACTAAAGCCAGTTGACATGATTTTCCTAGGTATCTATAGGAATATATCATCCCCAATAACAAAATGGACCACCAGCCATTGTACAATGCCACATCCAAGTCGACATGGTGGGCACCCCTTTCCGCACCACCTTCGACCCTTGACCTGCAATGCCCAGGACGGCACTCCATCCGGCCGCTGCAACGAAGGGCTGCTGCGGGGCCAAGCAATGTTCATCAGTTTGCGCAGGACAAACCATCAGATCCATCAGTGAATTGATAATTTTTAAACAATTTTAATGGATCGATATATATATATATGGATATATGTATGGATACATGATATATATATATATATGATTAATTGATGTTTCTTGATTTTGTTGCACAAGGCCGCGGAAAAAAACGGGTAAGTGATATCTCACAATAGCCTCACGATAAAATGATGGAAAGGGGAATCAGCTTAAGAATTATTTGTTTCCAGTGAAGGCATTATTTGTCATTTTCCCCGAGCTACTTCAAATCAAGAATGTTCGGGTGATGTTCTCTCGTGGGACACGGATCACCGCAGAAGCAGGAGGGATTCTCTCGCATGTCTGAGTATGAGAAGGGTCGGCCCACGTGTCTTGTCAAATCTGGTGGGGAATGCAAAAGGGCATGAAGCAAGGCACACCTGTCCTCCGGTAATGAAACATGGCTAGCTGGGAACTCCCCTAGGCCCTGCATCTAATACAGGACATTGGTACTTCGTTCAAAAAAACATCGAACTAAAACGGTTGATTTCCCAGCTATATATATAATATGTAATATAATATAAAAATATATAATTATAGAAATATATATATATCCATGCTTGATTACCGGTAGATACCAGTAGTATTCCAACAGCAAGTCTGGTGATGTCCGGGAATGAGTGACCTGCGGTCGACAGTTTGGGTGGCTGAAGTTGGGCATGCGGACCTTTCAGAAAAATTGTTAATTGAACATATACATATACCATTGAAACCCAATGATGAATCTGACATATCTGACATGCTCCCTATCAACCTCGATTGGATTGATAAACCTTGGGCGATTCTTGAACTAGATATATCTAAGCGGGATACCCAAAAAAACTAGCCCCGAAAAGTAAAATGCCTCCCACATTGAACAAGCCAGCATTGAACAAGCCAGAGTTTGGGGTACGATATATAATATTATAATATACTCAAATATACTCAGACATTTTCAGGTAAAGCCAGTTCAACATTTCAGTAATCAAACATGGGTTGTTCATGGTCATTCTAGATTCCAACATATATATATAGTCTGAGAGATTATGACGTATATAACATCATATACCCTCTGGTTATTTAACACAGCCATGGAAAATGGCCCATTTATAGATGATTTACCTATTAATAGCATGGTGGATCTTTCCATGGCAAACTGTTAAATAATCAGATGGTATATAACTATATAACCGTGTTCTGCTGAGGTATCCCAGCTCTGCAACAAAACTTCTGGACAGAATCTTCACCAAAAATCTTGGCGCTTCCACGGTGGTGGATCTCGGTGCTGGCACGGGGAAATGGACCTCAACGTTGCTGGGCGGTGCCACCAGGTGGTCATGTGGATATACGGCATGAACGGCGGTGGGGGGCAAGACCACGCATGCATTTCTTCTTTTCAACATTCTTCAACAGTATCTTGCTCGCTTCATTTTAATTCCTAATTGCGAAAAGAGGATTCAATAAGATATCTTTAACACTATCATTCCAATAATTAAATGTTGAACCTAATTGTTAATTTCAATGGTTTTGGATCTTGAGGTTTCATTTAAAAAAAAATGAGCCCGGCTCCTTTGGCTGACGAGTTGGGTCATTGAATTCTTCAAGGCAACCACATAAAATACCCGATGCAAGGCTGATCTGGGGAGTGATTTCCGCTTTCTCATGATTTCGGAAGAATTGGACTGAGAATCTCCAATGATTTTTCTTTGTTCAGGGAGATGATTATATAAACTGCCAGTCATTGTGTCTACATCCCAGCATGACTGGCTACTGGATGCGACTCAGGTCTACAGGTTTCCTAATTCCAAACTAAGCTCATCCATCGAGTATTTTTTATTGATTCGGTCATCAAAGCCAATTCCCATGAAACCTCATATGTTTAGAGTGTTTCCCAGAAAAATAAAACAATTGCTTGGTGGTTTGGAACATGTTTTATGACTTTCCATATATTGGGAAGAATACTCCCAACTGACTTTCACTCCATCATTTTTCAGAGGGGTAGGTCAACCACCAACCAGACAATGTTTAGAGTTTTTTGAGTGGTAAATCCATGTCAATCCATAGCTTCAGCTTCGCGAGGTTGGTGAACTATTTCCAAGGGCCCAACACGACCGCGGCAAAGTTCCAGGCAAAATTCCGGGGATCCAACGTGGCACTTGACATGCGCCACTGGGGCCACTGACTGTTGAACAGCAAAAGAGTCATCATGTGGGTAAAACAGTACCCAGATGCTCCATGTATGGCATATTTACCTACAAGACTGGTTGATTTGTAAGGGGTAAATGTAGGTAAATATTGAATACATGGAGCATATGGGGTACAAATGGGATTGAATAGTGTCAACAAACAAAAATCGGGGGACAAGTTGAATGAAGAACAAAAATGCTGGAATTGAAGCTGATGTTGATGAAGGTGGGTAAAACAACCATAAACCATCCCCAAATCCCCATTTTTATAGGTGGTACTCGTATAAACCATTCCGAAATGGATGGTTTATGGCACTGTTTTTCCCACAAAAAAATGCCCTTATATGTCCTTCAATTCTTAATGCACTGAAGAAACCCGAAAGCTCCTTACAAGAGAAATCCAGAAATGCCATCCCCTGTTCACTAAATGCTCTAAATGCCTCCAGAAACCATGATTTCATATGGATGAAACCCAACCTTGAGACCTGTTTGAATGGCCGTGTTTAATATGAACGGGGGATTCGATTATGCACCTCAAAAGAAATTGCGTCATTTACATTCATTTCTGCACTAATATTTAGATGTACTTAGTAGGATGCTGTTTTTCTATGTGTCTGGCCAGTTTAGGGTGTGAAGCGTAGCAGTTTGATGCATTTTGGAATTCACATAAGTTTGACTTTTTTTTGCTGCAGTTTTGTTATGGTCGTGATTCCAAAACATGTAAAAAATGAGATAAAATGTAGGATAGGCATGGATAGGCCGAGGCCTAAAGCTTATGGACTGAAGAATAAAATCTCAAATGGATCTCAAATAACTCCTAAGCCCTGTCAAGCCTATGCTCCTTATTGCTGTGAGAGGTGGGTTCATCCCTGATGATGAATCTGCGATACCATGCCTTGACCATGGTTTTGAAAGAGGAATGATTCGGAATGATGAGAATGTCTTCCCGTTTTTTGTTTCTATGTTTATTTCACGTTTGTTTCTACATATGTTCAAAGATTTTTTATCAGAGGTCTGCGACTTGTTGTTCTCTGGTGAAACCACCATTTTGGTTAGCGCAGATCTTACTTTGGATTTGTTGGAGAATTTCTGGTCTAAAACATGTTTTTCCCATTAGAGTTGTCATAGATCGGTGTTTTCCTTACCAATGTAGTGCCATTGAGGGTCAATTTGTTTAAGACGTAACACTAAGTTTCTATGAGGGTGTCTTGGTTCGTTATGAAGTTCAAATCCCCAAAGTTTTGGGTTAGTAATTGCCAAACCATTTTTGGTCAAAAGTCCAATTAGTGCTACCTAACGATTGTTGGTCAACTCAAACGATGTCAACCGACGTCGTTGATTTTGCTGATGACTTCCGTTTTTACCGCAAGTTCTACCCCTGACTTCCGTGATTTTCCCAGCTATACACCTCCATTACTTTGGAGATTTCCTATGTTTGATGACACCCGATTTCGGGTCACCGAGCCGCCAGGTCCATGCTGTGGAGCCCGTGGTGAACTTCCGCGAAGTGCTGCGCAGCAAGTTCTCGAGCTGCAACGAAGTCGTTGTGCACGATGGTAGCGCCAAGGACTTGACGCGCAACGCGGCGTCGTAACGGGGGCTGGAGAGCTGGAGAGCTGGCGGTTTTTTTTGGGTGGATGGAATGGCTGGTTTTTGTACCCTCTGGTAATTTAACGTAGCTTTTGAAAATGACCATTAATAGTGGATTTTCCCATTAAAAAATGTGATTTTCAATAGCTATGTTAAATTACCAGTGGGGTATGGTGGTTTCCTAAAGTGGGGAACATATGGAGGTTTCCTAAAATGGTGGTACCCCAATAGCTGGATGGTTAATAAGGGAGAATCCATTAAATGATAAATGGATGATTTGGTGGAACCACCATTTTTGGAAACCCCATATGGAGAACTCCAAAGACACCCGAAAGTTAAATTTTAACTTTTGGGTGTCTTTGGAGTACCCTGTCAAATGATCATTTCTTCAAAGTGGGGAAACCAACGGCTTTGGGTGCACCCATCTGTTGGAGAAACCGTTATTTTTAAGTGATGCGGGGCATCCAGTTTGTGAGTCAAAATCAATTATATAAGTATGCAATATTGAATCTTGAGAGCTGAACTCCGGGATGTTGATAAGAGTGATGGTGATCTGGCTATCCTGTCCATACAAAAAATAAAATAAAATAAACAAATGTTATGTATAACAAGATTTAACATTGCGACTTTGTGCGTACAACCTGACACAAGTGGTCAACAAACAACATTATGTTTTCTACAACGTGCAGCCAATTGGCTGATAGTTCCGCATGTGTTTTCTCGTGAATGGCCCAATTCAAAGATATCATTGAGATGGACGTTTCAGCAGAGATGGGGATACCATGGAACCAATGAGCGTATGATCACATAGACTGCAGGACATGGTCCCAAATTGGTTTCGTTAGCATCCGTGAAGTATTGATGTTCCAGCAGTGAAGATCGTGTTTACATGTTGTCTAGAACATATTCACCTACATTTGTATTTTCTTTATATCAAATGTATGTACCTAGATACTCTTGTTTGTACCCATTAAAATGTGTGTTTTCCCATAATTTCAACATGTTTACCAGGTTTACCATTTCTCATGGGCTATTTGGAGGGTAAATCGGCAAATTTACCGGCAACAAATATATGGATGAATTGGGTCTCCAGGCTGAATTGATGAGTTCTGAAGAGTTCTGAGGCCTTTTCCGCCCCGGAAGCATCAATGCGATTTCCGTGGCCACTGCTTTCCATTGGTTCGCGACAGAGGACTCGCCGCGTGAACTCGCGACACGATGTGAATGAAAGATTTCGATCAAGAAAAGGAGCAGTGCCAACTCGTACATACTGACTGTGGATGAAAGAAATCCTGCACCAGTTGGTAACTATTGGTGACAGACATTGAAAAGAGAATTAGGATGTGCAGGATTTCTTCCATCCACAGTATGTTAAGAACATATAGCTTAAACGGATTCATGTGGCCATTTTTTGTGGGGCAAACCCTGGTAGATATATACTGCACATGTATGATTTGGGGGTTTCCAACAATGCTTAAAATGATGCCGTACTTAGATGTCGTGAGCTAATTGTGGTGAAATTGTGCATGGGTGGCCACATGGGGCATATCCTTTCGATACTTCCCACTTCTTAGAAGCGTTGTTTGACCTACTTATTGACTACTTACTGTACCATACTGAACCTAGCTATCTAATCTGAGCAGCCTCAAACAATAAAATCTGATAGGTATAGCAGGGTTTCTCCAACCTATTCTGTTTTTTTTTCTGATGGCCACAGGGAGATGAATGGTAGTTATTGCTCTTGAACGTGCTGTTCCCGGCCAAAAAGGGAAGGAGCCTCTCTTGGAGGGTTGACTATTTGCGACAGCGTTGCCATCACCAGGAGGTTCTACAGCAGTTCTGCGACGTTTTGAAGCCGCAGGGCTGGGTCTACTTGATTTGGAACGTGCAGGTGCCCGGGGGACTCAAGCTGGCCGGGCGCCGCGGCGCAGGGCTCTGGGTCACAACGACTTCACAAAGACTGGCTTGGCAAAGGGGTTGGTGAATGGTTGGATTTATATAGCGAAATTTGGGGGGTTAAGCCGGTTAAGCAATACCTGGAATGGCTGGTGAGTGGTTGGTGATGGTTGGGCCCGCTTCAGTGCATCATTCGCCTCGGTTCTCTCTACTCAATCCATGAAGTTCGGCAAATCCTTATGTCTCATGATTGTTTATCCCCATTTTATCCCAGAAATGCAGGTTATATCCACCTCAATTCCACATGTTTTTTGGTAAATTCATGTAAAATCTATATTTGGTTTGCCTAAATCCTCATTTTGGGTTGCTTATGTTGTCCCCATGATTATCCCGTGTTGTGACAATAAAACCCCACATCTTATCCACTTGAGAGTTCCAGGGTCCCAGTGTTGTTCCCATTCCTGTTTTGAACGGTTTGCATGCGTGATGCAGAAGTCCCAGAGATTGAAATCGTGCAACTGGGGAAATCTATGAAATCTTTGGTAATACCTACGTATATATATATAAATTTGAAATATCTTAAAGTAGGAACTAAAGATTACGAAAGATTTGAATCCCAGCGGGGTTGAACGGTTGAACCTTCCAGATCTCCCCCCAGCTCTGCTTGGAAGCAGCCTGCGAGGTGTACGACCTGGAGCCGGAGCTGCGCCATCACTATCCCGAGATCGATGAACGCAACGAGCAGTTTCTGCGCGCTTTGAAGCGCAAAGCGGCTGGGTCTCGGAAGGGGGACTGGGGACCAGAACCTGAGTGTATCAAGGATGGTTTTCTCATCAAACATGAGGATTGTTAATTACATGAGGATTGTTAATTACCAAATATGAGGATTGTTACGCAAACCAAGACTTGGTTTCCCTTTCCTCTCCCTTTCCTCTCCTTTTTCCTCTCCTTTTTCCTTTCCCTTCCTTTACTCTTCCTTTTCCTTTTTCTTTCCTTTGTTCTTTCCTTTTTCTTTCCTTTTTCTTTCCTTTTTCCTTTTCCTTTCCTATTCCTTTCCTATTCCTTTCCTATTCCTGTGCTTTCCTTTCAATTTCCTTTCCTTTTCCTTTTGTTTTCCTTTCCTTTTCAATCCTTTTCCGTTCTTTTCCCTTTTCCTTTCCTTTTCCTCTCCCTTTCGTATTCTGTCCTTTCCCTTCGAATTCCTTTATTCTTCCTTTTCCTTTTCCCTGTCCTCGCTCATGTGAATCCTTTGGTCAAGGTGTGAAGCCAGCGCTTGGGAAAACGATAAGAGGAGAAAAAAATGATAACATGTGAAAAAAACAAAAAACATTTGAAAGGGCTCGGGTTTTTCACAAGACCCCAAGTGGGATTTTACAGAGAACAATTGAAAACTCCGTGATGATGGTGATGAACATCCAGTATGCAGAAGTACCATTTTTGTCCATTCATATTCCCACTTTTGCTGAGTATACCCAAAGAAATTCTTGCCCATATCATATTAGATCCACATTTTGTTTGGTGAAAAGATTATCTCCACCATGAACTACATAAGTCCACCTATTGTTTGCCAAGTTTGTTGTCGCATGTAGGTCCGGGGTCCCTTCCCATCCTTTCCCCTAGGTCCTTCCCGTTGTGGTGAACAGCCCGGACCCAGGTGGTGAACACCTACCACGATGAAACTTCTCCAGAGATGGGTAAAAACAACTACCGAGTACCTGGGCCAAGTCCTTGGGGCTGAAAGGATGGGAGTACTTGGTAAAACTGGATGGTGGTTTGGAACATGATTTTTATATATTTTTATTTTCCCCAATAAGTGGGATGATGATCCAATCTGATGAACTCATATCTTTCAGGGGGGTTGAAACCACCAATGAGTGGATGAGTTGGAATGTTTGGCGTTGTAGTTGGTGGTGCAAACTGGCGTTTTGTTTTTTTTTTTGTGTGTGTGGCTTAGTTACTAAGTTCACCGTTCCTGATGGCTGGACCAACCCTTCTTGCCCTGCTTACAACTGGGGGCAGCTGGGGGTTAGCATGGACGACAAATGATGACATGGCAATCTAAAGGTGCTTCCTCCGTTCTTGTGGGGGGTACCGGGCTGCCGGGGTACCTTTCCTCAGATGTTTATAATTAAGGTTGTGATAGTAAACGGTCAGAAACGACAAATCGAAGAAATCCAACATACCACCAATCTTGGTTGTTTACCAATTAATAGTTGGTCATGTGGCCGCCTCTCTTTTCCACAGCATTTCAGGCGATGAAGGGAGACATCTTGAAACTCGTGAACGACTTTGGCCTGCAGCTGGGTTGCCAAAGCCTTGTCAATAGGAGTTGTTGGCAAAAGTATTCAAATTGTGTGGTGAATGCATGTTTTAATGGGTAAATAAATGGATTGATCAATCCAAATGCATGTTGGATCGCTGTTTCTCACACTTGAGTTCTGACACACCATCTTTATACAAGGTTTTGGTGCCTCAGGTTCCCAAATTGAAACGAACTACAACAACAGTGCATAGAAAATCATTTTAAAAAAATACGGCAGTTTACATTAACCCCGAAAAAGATCGAAACGTAGCTTATACCACTATATATAGAATGGGCTAACGCCCGGGTGCCGCCGACCCCCCTTTGAAGCCCCAACGAGACAGTGTGGCTGGGGATTGAAGGCTAGCAAACGGTGGTCTGGAAGCCTCAACAAGACAGTGTGTAGAGCCGCTGCGGAGGGTTTAACGGTTTGAATAAAGGTCTGAAGGCTGGCAAACGGCACTCGTGAACCCCAACGACAGAATGTGTAGTGCCGGTGCGGACAATACGCGTCTGAAGGCCGGCAAACGGCCGAACGCCTCAACAATAGAGTGTGTAAGGCCGCTGCGGAGGGTGGACGCGTTTGAAGGTTGGCAACCGGGGGTCTTGAGTAGAAGCTTCAGCAAAACACTGTGTAGGGCCGCTGCGGAGCGTTGAGGGCCGGGGTCTGAAGGCTGGCACTCGTGCAGCTCCAACAAGACAGTGTGTAAGGGGTTGGGAGGCTCGCAAATAGCCTTGAAGCGTCAACAAGACAGTGTGTAGGGTGGCTGCGGAGCGTTTAGGGGTTTGAAGTCTTGAGCCCTCAACAAGACAATGCGTAGCGCTGCTGCGGAGGGTTGAGCCATTTGAATTAGACAGTGCTGTGTAGGGCCGCTGAGTCGGTAAACGGCAGGCTTGAACGCCCTTAACAACAGAGGCCTGAGTGCCTGGTCCCAGCTGCCGCGGGGCAGGCTTGAACGCCCTTAACAACAGAGGCACTGGCCTCAGTGCCTGGTCCCAGCTGCCGCGGAGGGTTTTAGGGGTTTGAGGCCTGGGAAACGGCAGGCTTGAACGCCCTTAACAACAGAGGGCAGTGGCCTGAGTGCCTGGTCGAAGCTGCTGCGAAAGGTTTTTGGCATTATAAGGGTTTGACGCCTAGCAAACGGCAGGCTTGAACGCCCTTAACAACAGAGGGCAGTGGCCTGAGTGCCTGGTCCAAGCTGCCGCGGATGGTTTTAGGGGTTTGAGGCCTGGCAAACGGCTGGCTGGCTTGAACGTCTTAACAACAGAGGGGAGTGGTGTGAGTGCCTGGTCCCAGCTGCCGCGGAGGGTTTTAGGGGTTGGAGGCCTGGCAAACGGCAGGCTTGAACGCCCTTAACAACAGAGGGCACTGGCCTCAGTGCCTGGTCCCAGCTGCCGCGGAGGGTTGGGTTTGACGCCTAGCAAACGGCAGGCTTGAACGCCCTTAACAACAGAGGGCAGTGGCCTGAGTGCCTGGTCCAAGCTGCCGCGGAGGGTTTTAGGGCTTTGAGGCCTGGCAAACGGCAGGATTAAACGCTCTTAACAACAGAGGGCTGTGGCCTGAGTGCCTGGTCCAAGCTGCCGCGGAGGGTTTGAGGCATTTTAAGGGTTTGAGGCCTGGCGAGCGTTGTTGCGTTTGAAGCGTGCAATGCGGCTGTGACATGCTGTGACTGTGCCCTTGGTGCCTTGTCGGAGCTGGCGGAAGGCAAGGTAGTGGCAAGCCAACAAAAACAGGCTCCACACCTGCGGTGGCCCCAGGCGCCGCCAGAGGGCTATGCAGGCAAACCGCAGGTTCCAACGCTGGAACAGCCGGGCTTGGTGGAAGCTGCCGCGACGGATTTGAAGCATTTTAGGGGTTTTAAGGGTTTGGAGCCTGGCAAACGGCAGGCTTGAACGCCCTAAGAACAGAGGGCTATGTGCAAGCAAACGGCAGG
>Ga0126342_10021833_pt1 | contig 10634 bp, 6 predicted proteins | sample Cyp1metagenome_FD_92528 | JGI IMG/M metagenome (GOLD analysis project Ga0126342, IMG submission 92528) | Coral microbial communities from Lord Howe Island, Old Settlement Bay, Australia - Cyphastrea 1 metagenome | ecosystem: Host-associated > Invertebrates > Cnidaria > Coral ...
CTATGTCCGAAAAAAGCAGGTACAAGTGGTTGATCAGACCACTCATCCACCGAAATGCCATAGCTTCGTTGGACTGGATAGGCAAATCGGCTCCAGTCCCCCTGCAACTAGGTTAAAATTCAATGAGAAGTTTTACATCTGTTCAGATGTTACACACACACACAGCGGATCACACACACACACACACACTGCGGATCACACACACACACAAGCCCCTTTGCCACCACGAGAGTGGCTGTCAAGTGCCTAAACGGCGTTGTAGGCCCGGGTTCCGTTTTCGCTCGATCCACCATTGTGCCATTGCGATTTCCTGTGTCATTTGCTGCTGCAATACAACTTTGCCCAACATCCAATTGCGCTTTTTATTTGATTTCATTTGAAGAACGATTCCACTGTGCCAATAACTTGTTTTGCGACTGCACATCTGACAGAGTGCGGCACTGAACAGCCGGAACGACGACTTCTTTTTCTACACAGATCAGTCCCAGGTGTTTGCGTAGACTCCAACAGATTGGCATCATTGTGAGCACTGCATTTCTTTTCTTTGGATATCTCGAACGGCCTGAGCTGACTTTGACACAGACCTTCACCTACAAACATCTGAAATTGATCACAAGTGGACAGGGCATCCATTCTGTTTCTACCTCTACCTCTCCACAATTGCAAACAGGTGAGCAGGTCTTGCCCTCACAGCCGAGACCCTGGAAGGAAACCTGGACTGACCGTTACTGCGGGGTTGGCTCCCGACAATATTCTGGCCTTGGTCAACTGGGGATACAAACTGACAGACAATACATTCAGTTGGTGCGGTTCGAACAGCTCACAACCTTCACTGACAGTAGCTGGTGGCATTCATATTGTGACCACTCCCCACACTGCGGGGTAGGCTCCCGACCAAGCAAGACTGGCCAGGGGAGTGGTTCACAATTTTTTGTGCAAGGGGTTGGCTCCCATCATTTTTTCACTGGCCTAATTTTAAAATTGTGTGCACTGCAGTACAGGGACATTACAAACACACAGCAGACAGCCACACGAACACTGACAATTGGTTCACAAGAGATTTTGCCGGTATCAGCAATCCTGACAAGTACACCATATACTGGGGGTGGCTCCCTTCTACAGCATTCTGGCCCAGGTTGTACCATTCAGCTTGCGATACACGGAACTGCCAGCGCTTCATTTTGGAACATATCAAATTTTTGGATCCCTTTTCTCAATATCCCTGGGGCACTTGTCACACACTGCGGGTTTGGCCCCCGACACAATCTGCCTGGCCATTGTGACACTTGCCCAATTTTGGTTCAGTGGTACAATCCTAACATTGTACAACAACAGGAAGCAGCTACTGACACGATCATTCTTCCAACTCTGCGCCTGTTCGAGTGCTACAGCAACACTGGCATTTGTGCAACACATTTGAGTTCAGGGTGTCTGCATCCTGAACTGAACTGGTGCTTTGCAGACACTCAGATCAGCCTGGCGGACATTGGACAATCTTTCAACAGAGTGTACAGACGGCTCCTGCTGGCTTTGTTGGCCCTTGGGTACGTCGGACTTTTCATTTACAATTTTTTCTTTGGACAACAACATTGGCACAATTTTGCTCTTTTGAATTGCGTGGATCGACAATATAGAACCTTTCTACTGAGCTGGACGGCCTTGCCAGTCCCAACGACCTGTGCGCTGACCCAAAAGCGTGGCGAACCTGGTCCCAAGTCCAGGGATAGACCGACAAAATCACGTAGCAGCCTTGCAAGAATTTTTCACTGCGTTAGTGTATTCATGCTGCCACATGTTTTGACTGAATGGCCTATCAGGGGTGAGGGTTGCGCTCCAGTCATGGGGGGCGTTGAAGTGCCACTTACACCGCAACCTACATTGCTTTCCACAGGTGGCACAAAGCAACATGACACGCGGCCTGAAACAGGCGATCATGCCATAAATTGGCACCCCAAGCAGACGAAGGTTGCAAAACGCAGCATAAAACGAGCCTTTGCACGAGCTTGCGCCCAGGGCCTAGCCTGGTATAAAGGTAGATGCTATACCCCACAGGACTTTCCCAAAAACCTGCCCATGCCAGTGACTTCACCAGCCACTAAATTGCAGAAAGATGGAAATCCTGCCATCAAAGCTTGCAACCGCAAGCACAGAGATGCCCGCAGACTGAGCTTTCTCAATTGGAACACAGGTGGACTGAATTCTGCCAAGCTGGATGAGATCAAGATATGGCTTGAAGACCAACAGATAGATGCAGCTGTACTTACAGAGACCCGCATGCCATTTGAAGCAGAGTGGAGCGATGACAAATGGCTACATGTGCATACTGGTACACCTGCAGACAAAGGGGGGGGAGTTTTTTGTTTAGTTTCAAGACGCATTTGCACTGCCCAGCAACTCAAGTGGCAACCAATTGTGGAGGGCCGCCTTTTGCATGTGCAATTGCAGCTGAAGCATAGGAACGTGGACATTGTGGGCTGTTACCAACACACCCAATGTCACACAACCAGACGCAGAACGGAGCGCCAGACCTGGTGGACCCAGCTAGACTAGTTGCTCCATGGTCTTGCCCAAAGAAACACCCTCCTGATGGCAGGAGACTTCAACACCAGCTTGCCTCAGATGCAGTCACATGCAGGACCCCCCCACCTCTGGTGGAGGGGGCAATGGACCCTGGGGGCACAGCATCCGGATCAAGGACAATTCATGGCAATCCTCAGAATGCATGGCCTTGTGGCCCTGAACACATGGCAGTCGACCCTTGGCCCCACATTCCAGACAGACCAGGCCTGCTCAAGAATAGACTACATGTTAACACGGAAGCATATGGCTGATGGTTGTGCCAAACACATCCGATACACATGGGATGCTCCGTTTTGTAGTCAGCATGGACACGTGCCCATGATAGGAAACCTCCGCCGCAGCTGGATGGTATCTGGACCAGGAGCCACGGCTCAAGCCATTAACATGCCACAGCAGAAGCAAGCCATGATTGCATTCCGCACTGACTCTGATCAATGGACTGCTTTTGTTGACCATGCAAGCCGTTCTGTGCTGCACCGCATGACCCAAGTGACGCCCTCAGATGACACACTCATTCCCGATTTGCATGCTATTGCTTGTCAATATTTTCACAAGTTTTTTCCCAAACATGCCAAACGAGACAAAACAGATGTAATTGCCACCACGATCATCATGAACAAATGGCAACATCGCCGCGCCATGTTACAAATACAGACGGTCACATTGCCACACCTGTTCAAAGCCTGGTGGCACACAGCCAGGTTTCAATGCCTGAAAAGACAGGCTCAATCCCATGCCAAGCAGGTACGCCTAATCAGATTCATGGAGGTCACTGAAAGTGCAACAGCAGCAGCCACACGCCATGATTCCCATGCTTTATTTCAAATTATCAACAAATTCACACCCAAACAAGCCAAACGCAGGATGCAACTACGTAACCCACAAGGCCATATTGCCAATCCCATTGAAGAAGCAGCCATGCTACGTCAATTTATCAAAGAAACATGGCAGGGTCCCACCAGATTTCCTTTCCCTTCTTGCCACCTGACAGGCTTGCCCTTCACTGTGGAAGAACTGGAACAAGCCCTGAGAGCCATCCCGATTGGGAAAGCCGTGGCACGACCATGTGCGCCAGGCATCGTATGGAAATCCATGGCCCCCTTGATTGCTCCTGCACTGCACTCCATCCTATCAGACTGGTGGCTAGGAGATTCATGCTTTATCCCCTCATGGTTTAAGGATAGCTGGATGATCCTCATTCCTAAACCAAATAAACCTCCAGTGCACCCAAGGGCCTTACGGCCCTTGGCGTTGCAAGAACCGGTAGGTAAAGCTGTGATAGGAATTTTAGCCTCCAAAGTCCAGACAGCCCTGATGCCTGACCTGACTGCCTGGCCCATTTGGTCGTATTTGCCCATGAGATCGACGCAAGATGCACTCCTAAGAGTGGCCCAACATTGCTGCCAGACGAGAAGCCTTCTAGTAGCTCAGAGATCCACCCCTGCCAGCAGAGCCCAAGGCCTTAAAAGCCACAAGGTAGCTGGTGGCTTGTGCATTTTCCTAGACATTGAACGGGCATTCGACATGGTAAGCCGCCCCCAACTGTTTTCCAAACTGCAAGCTTTTGGGATTCCACCACCCATAGCCAAACTCCTCACCTTGTGGCATCAAGAAACTGGTTATTACTTGTATACACAAGGAGCAGATGAACACATTGCAGTAGGCCGTGGCCTAAGACAGGGGTGTAAAGCGGCACCCATTTTGTGGAACCTCCTTCTTTTGATTTTCATGTCTGAGTTGAACATGCGTGTCAGCCCCCAATGGATCCATGACTGCCTTAATTTTTATGCAGACGATGGACAGATGGGAGGAACCTTTTGTTCACAGATTGAGTTGCAGCAATTGATGACAAATATTTGCATCACCCTGCACCTCTTACAAGAACTTGGCATGACCATCAACTCAGCAAAATGCACTGCACTGCTGGCCATGAAGGGCTCGACGCACCGAGCCCTGAAAGCGCAGCTCACAGCCAAACGAGATGGAAAAGCTTGGATAAAATTGCACAGTCCAGACTTGCCGGTGTTTTGGATTCCACTTGCCAACCATGCCAAATATCTAGGTGTCATAATGACATATGGACAGCTTGAAGACCGCACCTTGAACCATCGCATTCAGTTGTCCAACATTGCATTTGGCCGCCTTGGACGTTGGCTGAAAGGCAAACGTGGACTCCCTTTCAAACATAGACTTCGACTGTGGACAACGTGCGTGTATCCAATCCTCAGCTATGGCATTTGCAGTGTAGGGTTCACACAAATGGGCCTCAACAGGTTTCAACAACACATGCATGGGATGCTCAGACAGCTCTTACAAGACCACTCATTTCTAACAGGCAATACACACCAACAGGCTTTTCAGAAACACGGGATTGCACCACCGCTTGCATGGTTGTTGGAGACGGTGAACTGCCTGATTCAGTCAGCAACTCAACGCCTGCTGTATGTCACACCCCAAGATATTGTCTGCAGCCTGAATTGGACGCACTTGCATGAGCTCAAGCACCGCCTGGAAAGCCAACTGCATGCAGGCCACGACCTTACGCTTGATCCTGCACCCTCTGGACCTGCGTGGCCTGACCTGAGTTTTCGATGCCACTTATGTGCCTTCACCACTCAACATGTAGCCACATTCAGAAGGCATTGCACCACAGCTCATAATCTCAGGATGAACAGAACATTACATACCAATCCTGCACTTTTCATGCAACACGGCCTCCCCCAATGTAAGTACTGCAATACCACCTTCACCACATGGAGATCATTTTACACCCACATTCAACGTGGATGCCAGGTGCTACAAGCCGGCCCTGACCTTTGCTGGCCATTTGCATCACACGCAGTTTCCACTGGCAAACCTCTGGCCAGCCTGATGTTTGCACCGAAAGTGGATGCACCTGTGAGGGGACAAACACTCCTATCTGATGGAGATCTGCTGAACATCAAAAGCCAGGAAAGGGGGGGTCGAGTCCTTGCCATTGTCCAGTCGAAGAATTGGCATCACATGAAACAAGAACGTGCAGCTTGTGAATATCTGGCATCGCGGTGCCTCTTGTGCGATCAATTCCTCGGCAGAACGCAGGAACTGAACCACCACCTCAAGACCCTGCACCCAGAGTTTTGGCCATCAGTATCAGCAAAGGGCAAGCAGCTCACCCAGCTCCATGGGGATGAAGTGCCATGCCCATATTGCCATGCAATGTTCCAGAACATTCACCAATGCACAGTGTGGACGCAGTTAGCTTTGCTGATGGTGTACGGCGGAGGGGAGACCAACAGTGAAGGCCACCCAAACCTTTCCAAGTTGACCTGCGAAATTTGCCACATGACTTGTGGCAGTCCTGAACAATTGCATGCCCATTTGGCCCGGGCTCACCAGTTGATCAGCAGCAGTTTCAATCCCGCCAGGGACAGCCTGGCGGGAGAACCCGCATGCAACCATTGCGGGGCTTTGTTTGAGAGCCTTGAGTCCCTGCGGTCACATGTGAACCAAGGCAGATGCAAGAAATTTGACCCTGACCTGCCTACGGAAGTGCTGGCGATACAAGACACCTGGATTGACGCCACCTGTCATGGAATGTTGGCTGACAAACTGCGAGAGGCCCACACCAGGCTTCAACTGACCTTGCGATGCCAAAGCTGCAGTGGCAAATGCAGTTGTGCTGCGGACATGGCTGGCCACCTACAGTCAGCGCACGCTGAGCTCTGGTCTGCATCTCAGCCATTGACGCATGCCATGATTGAGCTCTACTATGAGACAGTAGGCTGCTGTTGCAATCCAAGTGTGCACAATGCACGTGCCAACCACGTGTGCATACCCTTGCGTCAGCTTGCAATGCAACACATGAGGATCCCCAAAGCTATATTCTTTCCCAATACCCCAACAGAGGAAGATTTAGCTATGATGATCTCACCGCAGTTGCCCAGACACATCAGGTTTCATCTTGAACGCATCATCACCAATCGCAATTTTGCAGCCTTCTGGAATGACCGCGATGTAATGAACATGATGAGGTCGACATGCCTTCTCTGCGCTGAAGATTTTCATGTTGGAGAACTCGCCCTTCATCTACATGAGGTGCACAGATGCGGCACATCCCTGGTTAAGTTTTATGTGACCCAGCTGTTGCCACTTTTCTTGCAAGAGTGTGAACATGATCACCAATGTTTTGCGTGCCACCAAGTCATCAACCATCACAGAGACGCTGCTCATGACATGCCTGACATGAATCGTCACCAAGTGGTCCAAGTGCATCTCCGAGCCCAGTGCCCGTGCCTACTGCAGTCAGCAATACTGCTTAACCGTGCAACCCATGGCCGACTTGCACATGGAGGACACAGAGGACGCCACCAATCAGGTCTGGCAGACCTTCAGAGATCTAGCTCCCATGCTGGACAAAACCCTGAAGCTGACGCCGAATGCTCCGCCCAAGCGTCAAAGAAAAGGAGAACCCAGCCAAAAGGCCCAGGAAAGCAACCAGGACGCTCTGAGCAAAGTCAACCTGGCTCAGGCCTTGACGTTGCTAACAAAACTGACCCTTCAGCTGGACAAGGACCTCCAGGTGCTGAAAAAGGAGGACACCTTCATTTTCTTTTTCGCCAACAAAGGCAAAGAGAGCAGTCTGCACAACCTGATGCAGGCGACCGAGACATGGGTACAGAAACACCAAGAGAACCAGAAGGCCGAGAACCCCATCAGAACGATGCCTCTGCGCCAGCACCTCCTGCAGGTTTTGTTCAACGAGCTCCTGACCAAGATCGAACAGCTGGGGAATGCCCAGGCGGGCTCAGATCTTCTCCTTGCAGCCCAGAACAATCTGATCCTCCTGAAGGACAACACATGCCCGTATGTCCAATGGGATCATACCAAGAAAGCCCTGGTTGTCAGCAACAGGAAACCACTCAGTTTGAAGAAGCTGCACCAACTGTGCACCGACCTGCTCGAGGCCATGGTGGACATCAACATGGTGACCAAGTTTCATGCTCTGCCGACGGGGGACAAACAGAATGTCTCCCCATGGAAACTCCAGGTGAGTCTGCGCCAGGACACACCATGGATGATGCTACAAGAGCTCTGCAGTTCAGCAATTTGGCTGCTCCTGGGCACATCGCTCAAGGCGCACAGCCTGACACAAAGCCCTCTTGCTTACAACCTGCAGAAGACCTTGCTTCCGACGCGTGGACCCCCGAAGGGCAAAGGGAAAGGCAAGAACAAGATCAACCAACAGACCAAGACGGAGGATCCATGACCTTGATGGAAAGAGATCCCGACACCAATGAGATGTTGCACAACATGGCACACCGCACCTATGAGAACCCAGGCAACATTTGCTTTGCCAATGCTGCAGTCCAATCAATGCTGTGGACTACCTTGTCCATGCACACATGGGACCCCACCTTTTGGGGAGAACAATGCCAGGCCCTGCTGCAATTCTGTTCACAAACACCTGATTGCTGTTTCAATTTGTGCAATGAACCTTGGTTTCAGCAGATCCTGCGTTGTTGGGAAGCCAGGGATCCCACTTTTGATCCACTGCTGATAGCGCAACAAGATGCTGCAGAGTTCATCACCACATGGCTCTCACTTTTGCATTCCACTGCTTTTGACATGCGTTGGGAAAAGAGAGTGGCCACACATGATGCAGTCACGATGGTAGATTGCGGCAGCCAACAAACCCCAATTTGCTTGAAGTTTGATTCAATCCTTGCCAGATGCATGACGTGTGATTTGACCCAGCTTTTCAACACCTGGTGCCAGGAGGACGGGATGCGCACTGCACTGACCTCGGCCCCACAGTGCCTTTGCGTCCAGGTTGAAAGAGGAATCATGGATTCACAACAAAATGTGATGCAGTGTGACTGCATGATACAGGTAGCTGAGCCCTGTGTGATACCAGTTTTTTCCAGCGCGCAGCTGACCTACATGCCTGTTGAGTATCAAGTGGTGGCCATCACCGCACATGCTGGCAGAGATCAAGCAGGACACATCCGTGCGGCGCTCCGCATTGCTCCCACCATCATCAATGAACATCGGCCTGCAAACTGGCTTGTGACAGATGACTGGCAACCGCCAGCACCGATGTGGGAACTTCCAAACTGGATGCGGCGCTGCAGCAACACGTTCTGGCTGGTCAGAACAGATAGCATGCGGCTGTGGCGACACCGACCATACAGCCTTTTGCCATGAACCATACCATGCAAGCCCTGCTGTCACCAGATGGCATTTTGCCTGAGAGCTGGAGCTACTTTTGCGTTTTCTCCTGATGAGTGTTTTTTGCAATTTCTCCAAACATGAGAGGCGTAGTCAATGCTTGGGGCCAATTTGTTTCCAACAGGAACCGTTGCAAAATGCAATGAAGGCCGGCACAAACCTTGGACATGCAGTCGAAAAGGTGTGTAGTTAAAAAAACACACACACACACGCACACCCACACGCACACCCACACACACACAAGCCCCTTTGCCACCACGAGAGTGGCTGTCAAGTTACCTTGGAAAGGTGTAGTGAGTTGCCCCACGTCTTCTTCGATTTGCCGCGCCGTGCATTTTGCCATTGTTCATTGCCTTTATTTGCGCCATTTGGATAACTGGGTACTTTTTGATTTCCTTTCCTCAACTCCTCCGATTGATTCTGGAAACGTGCTGATTCGAGACTGTGGTGCATTCATCGTTTTGCTGATACTTCTGCGCTGAACATTGTTTTGCCTGGCCTCTGGCCAACTGGACACCACGACGCTGCTCAACATTTATTTTGTGCTTGTTTCAAGCCTGGTGTGTGCACTACACTGTGGAGACTTTGAAGTTCGAGATTTGCAAGCGATTGGCGACAACAGCCAACACCTGGCACGAGATATCACCACTGACCGTTTTGCGATCACAACAACACCAATAATTTTTGATTCAATTTCTGACTGCATTGGCCGCTTTATTTCCTTGGGTTTTCTTTCACACTGCGGGGTAGGCTCCCGGAACATTCTCACTGGCCTTGAAAGAACCCAGAGTAACAATATTGGTCTACAATTCACAATACAGTTCTGGCACATCAGTACAGACTTCCCACACTGCGGGGTTGGCTCCCGAAACTTTTCCACTGGCCAGGGAAGTCTGTATCACAATCGACAGGTTCCAGAGCAGTTTTTGAGGCTTGCTGAACAAGGAGAAGAATCAATCCAAAGGTTGATTGACACTGACAGCGGAATTGCAATATTAGAACCTGCCCAATTTTGGCAAGACAGATTTCAAAGGCTCCCATTGCACCAAACAGGATTACAACAGTACAGAAGTGGTCCACACACTCAGGTCTTACACCAGGCACTACCACCACACTGCGGGGTTGGCTCCCGATTTTCACTCACTGGCCAAGGTGGAAAGTGCCTAACGCTTCATTGTGTAGATACAGCGATCTACAGCATTGACAGCACGCAGATACCCAAGTTGGAGTACAATTTCTCCTCCTGGCACAACAATTTCCAAGGTTTTCCTATTGCACCACACTGCGGGGTGGGCTCCCGAAGATTTTTCACTGGCCCGGGTGACAATTGGGATTCTACGATTGACTACCGTTGGACATTACAACAGACCTCTATTTTTGCTGAGACTGCATTGCCAACGTTGGACAAGATCAGACAGGTCTGGTACTCCTTCATTCCTGGCTTCTTCTTTTGGAGAGTGAGTAACTGGTCTGGGAACCAATTACTGAACTGGGAACGAGGCAATAAGACCGAGGAGACTCTCGACATTTTGAGGCCCCATCTGATCCTCACAGCTGTTTTCTCACTTCTCTTGCTGGCTTCCCTGGCCCTTGAGCAGTGCAGATATTTACATCATTTTTGGTACAATTTTTTGCAACGATTTTGTATTTTGCCTGAATTTCAGAACAGATTCAATTTTGACACGGCGAGCACAGAGAACATTGAACCAACAACTCACACCAACCTGAACCTGGGCTTGACAACTGCAACAGTGAAAGGACTTTGTACAGTCAGTGGCATTCCTGGTCCCAAGTCCAGGGGCAAACACCATAGTACACGCTGCGGCAGAACTTGGATTTTTCAC
>Ga0126342_10021834_pt1 | contig 10634 bp, 9 predicted proteins | sample Cyp1metagenome_FD_92528 | JGI IMG/M metagenome (GOLD analysis project Ga0126342, IMG submission 92528) | Coral microbial communities from Lord Howe Island, Old Settlement Bay, Australia - Cyphastrea 1 metagenome | ecosystem: Host-associated > Invertebrates > Cnidaria > Coral ...
CAGATGCTTTTACACACAGAAGCTTTGACACACAGCACACAGAAGCTTTGTACACACAGAAAAAATCGCAATTTTACCTCAGTTTTTGGCGATCGACCCTCATTTCGTGCGAAAGGGTTGCGCCGGACAAGTTGAAATCGCAATTTTACCTCAGTTTTTGGCGATCGACCCTCATTTCGTGCAAAAGGGTTGCGCGGGACGACTTGAACTTACCTCAGTTTTTGACGATCGAACCTCGTTTCGTGCGAAAGGGTTGCGCCGGACAAGTTGAAATCACAATTTTACCTCAGTTTTTGACGATCGAACCTCATTTTGTGCGAAAGGGTTGCGCGGGACGACTTGAAATCGCAATTTTACCTCAGTTTTTGACGATCGAACCTCGTTTTGTGCGAAAGGGTTGCGCGGGACGACTTGGGAAGATGAGAAGATGTGAAGATGAGCAGCTGTGAAGATGAGAAGATGTGAAGATGAGAAGATGTGAAGATGAGAAGATGTGAAAATGAGAAGATGTGAAGTGAGAAGATGTGAAGATGAGAAGATGTGAAGATGAGAAGATGTGAAGACGAGAAGATGTGAAGATGAGAAGGTGTGAAGTGAGAAGATGTGAAGATGAGAAGATGTGAAGATGAGAAGATGTGAAGACGAGAAGATGTGAAGATGAGAAGGTGTGAAGATGAGAAGATGAGATACAGACCCACACTATTGGAAGAACCCTGCGCTCAGACGCTCTCGGGAATAAAGGGAACAATTTACCATTGTCTCAGCAGGAATTTACTTTTCTACCTTTGGTGAAAACATCTTTGCATCAACGGTGCACCAAAAGGCCTCCTCACACAGTAGCAGCGGCGGCAGCAGCTGCCGCCTATGCCAAGGCTCCCAAGGTTCCCAAATCTCTGCTTAATGGTGCAAACCCAATTGATTATAATTATTAACCATCACCAATATCATGGCCATGAATCACAAGAAATGGAATTAAATGGACGCGGCTGAAACCATCCCCAAATGGCTATGCAGCTTTATGATTGGGTTGGCCACACCATTCAGGATTGCTTTTCGGATATGGACAAATGAAGCAGCAGGGGTGAGAGCAGTCAGAGAAGAGAAGAGAAGAAGAAATAAGATCAGAGAAGAGAAAGAGTCAGAAGAAAGAAGATGAAGGTGCGCGAAAAGGTAGAAAAGTCGCGAAACAATGTATTTTCCAATGTTCTGGGGCTCCGGAGGGTCTAAAAGTAAGCTCTAAAAGTAGGTTCGCAATATTCCAACGTACCCTCACCCTGAAAATTTTTTGGAGGATTCTTTGGCCTGAAATTTTCGGCCCCCAATGGGGATGGGGAAACCCCCATCCCATCTCGAGTGGCGTCGCAAAGAGGTCGTGCCGTCCCAACAATGGATTGATGACCATCTCCTAATCTGGGAACGTAATGCATCTTTTGACCATGGTCACATATTTTTATCCATATTTATATTCATATCAAATCTCCATTAATCCACACACATTTCCCTGCATGCAGCCGCAGCCCCTATAAATCTCCTCATCTCCATAAACCAACAAAAATTCTAAGAATGTGGGTAAAAGAATGCCATTTGCACCATCCCCCAGTCATCACCATTCCAATATGTGGTTTTGTTACCGTTCCCAAACATGGGTGGTTTAAACTCCCTGGGTCCCAGGAAATCTCTTGTGCCAGAGTACGCTGCTGTGAGCGGCCGTGCATGCTTCTAAGGATGGAGAAAGGCAACAAAAATATGGAATGATATGGAACGGATATATGAGTTGGCTAAATAGAAGTTTCCTAAAATGTGGGCGCCCCTGAATCATCAATTTCAATAGGATTTTCCATTATAAACCATCCATTTTGGGGTACCCCCATTTATCGAAGCCCCCGAATCCATCCAAATCAGTCCCCATTCATATTCACCATATATTCATGACATGGAAAGTCCTAGCTTCCAAAATATCTGGTCATCTGGTGAGCTTCTTTGAATATTCGGAATTTTTTGATCATTTTAAGTGTTCAAGATATGGAGATGGCCCTCATCCCTGTAAAAAATGTAACCGTTGTTTTGCGTGATCTGGTTTGGGGGTATCATATGGGTGCGTCTGAAGATTTTGAGGGAAACCCGCGATAATCTGCTGGTTTAATAGTTCAACATTTCATCTTATCTTGACGTTGCCATTTTTTCATGATATACACGTATTCATCATTTTCAGATACACCCTTTACAAGTTGGTATGGCAAGCATACCCCCATTGTATCCCTGTATTTTTCCCCACATCTTTGTGTGGGGTTCTTGTTTTTGGTTGTCCACTCCCGCCTTCTCCTTCCGTCCTCCCTCCTCCTCCTCCTCCTCCCGCCTCCTCCCGCCTCCTCCTCCTGCCGTCCGCCTGCAACTTGTCCACACACAACTTGCTCACACACAACTTGCTCACACACAACTTGCTCATACACAACTTGTGCACACACAACTTGTCCACACACAACTTGTCCACACACAACTTGCTCACACACAACTTACTCACACATAACTTGTACCACACAACTTGCTCACACACAACTTGCTCATACACAACTTGCCCACACACAACTTGCTCACACACAACTTGCACACACACACACAACTTGTCCACACACAACTTGCTCACACACAACTTCTCCACAGACAACTTGCTCACACAACTTGTACACACACAACTTGCTCACACACAATTTGTCCACACACAACTTGTCCACACACAACTGGCTCACACACAACTTGATCCCACACAACTTACTCACACACAACTTGTACCACACAACTTGCTCACACACAACTTGCTCATACACAACTTGCCCACACACAACTTGCTCACACACAACTTGTACACACACACAACTTGTCCACACACAACTCGCTCACACACAGCTTCTCCACAGACAACTTGCTCACACAACTTGTACACACACACACAACTTGCTCACACACAATTTGTCCACACACAATTTGTCCACACACAACTGGCTCACACACAACTTGATCCCACACAACTTACTCACACACAACTTACGCCGCGGCTCTTTGCGTGGCAGGCGTGGCGCTTGGCGACATCCCAGCTTCACTTTGCGTGGCAGGCGTGGCACTTGGAGACATCGACCGTCACTTTGCGTGGCAGGCGTGGCACTTATGGCACACACCATCTTTGACACACCATCTTTCACACCACTTTGTCACACACCATCTTTCACACACCGTCACAGACCATCTTTCACACACCACTTTGTCACACACCATCTTTCCTCCACCTTTCCTTCCTTCCCCGTCCCCGCTACAACATTTGTTGCTCATTATCATTATTGGAAGAAGTTGACTTGTGGGGTTATCCGGTCCTTTAGTTTCCTAAGTTTTTTTTGGCTAAATCCATTCCAATCCCCATATATATATATTCACCAATATTGAAACCACTGTATCTTCACCATATATTTACAAATATATTTTTATATTTATATTCACTATATCTTCGCCATGTCTTCATCATGTATTCACCATGTCTTCATAAAACAAAACCTCCCCGTTTCTTTCCCCACATCAAAGCTCAAACGGCGCTTCGGCTCTCCCTTGCCTGGTGTCTCATCTCCAACACGGCTGGCGCGGCTGGCGCAGCTGGCGCCTCGTCGAGAACATGTGCTGATTGCCAAACCATGGACAACAATAGCACAAAATTGGGAGATCATGGGGGATATATATATATATATGATATATATATATATATATATATATATATATATATATTATATATATATATATATGATATATATATAAATAGTATAATTAAGATATCAACCGAAAATGATGTATGATGATATATGGATGTGTCTGAACTTCTCTGAACATGATATTTTCCATTGTTTTTTAAAAACACCAATGAAGGAAAAAAACAAAAACATCCACTTGCCCAGGTGAGCAGCCATCCCCAATGCTGAAAGAGATAGTAGGCTTACCATGTGGTAGGGGCAGACATACAGAAGGGTCTAGACAACCCATAGATCCATAGTTCTCGTGGGTTTGAAAATGGTCTATGTCAGTCTTGGTTTCGTGGTTCATCCGAACAACAACTGGCAGTTTTAGATAATTTTTTTGGGGGGTTTACCACATGCCAGGGAGAAATAACACGCCCCCAACACAAACCTGACAAAAAAACATCACAATCAGAATTGGAGGAAGATCGTGCTGGACATTCCTAAACATCTCCAGCTGAAAAAACACATGATGAGATGTTTTCCCAATATTTTCATAGATTTCCCCATATCTATTGCGAAAAACATTTGAACAACTCATGATTCCATTGATTTCCCCATGCTTTCCTACGCATGTTCCCCTTCAATCCTCACCCAGCAAAAACGGACCCTGGGAACCCTGCAGGAGCTCCATAAACCACCCATGACTGGGAATGGTAAAAATACCACCTATTGGAATGGTGATGACTGGGGCATGGTGCGACTGCGATAATGATATAAAAATATGTAAGGTGTAATATGTATTCTTTACGACATCTAATAGATAAATGGCAATACATTCGGATATTGCATGAAATTGCCAGTGGAGTTGTGACTATCCTGTGCCCGAGTTCAGTCTCGTCTTTCAACTTTGCATCCGATTTCGACACTGTCCCACCCGAGTTCCTTCTGTTGTAAACTTGGATTTGCTTAATGGGGCCACAAATCCAACATTCGAAGATATTCCCAGCAAATTCCCTAAATAATGGATTAGCATGGATGTATCAATGGCTGGGAAGACTGTCACACAATCCCTTCCACCCATATTCAAATTATTCAATATAGCACCCCCCAATAAACAGATCGAACAGTGAAACTCCTACGAACAGATTTACATATATAATCATACTATACTTGTCCCAAACAATGTGTGTATATATATATATATATGTGTGTGTGTAAAAATAAATAAATATATATATATATATATATATTATATATATATATGCGCTACCCCCCTAAGATCTACCGTTTTTGCTTGTTGAAGGCCAAATTGAAGATAGTTCAGTTGACAAGTGTTTTGTGCAGATGCTGCAGATGCTGCAAAGCAATGGGCTGCATTATTTTATCTCCCAGTTGTAGCAGGTTGCAGATTGAACCTAAAAAACTATGTCCTTCATATGCTCAGACAATAGCTGCCCAGCGCATGCCCACAGATCTCGGTTGCGATGCCAGTACTCATAGTGTGCAGAACGAATGTGAACACGAAGCGAAGGAGCTTCCCACCTTGGTGAATTGGTTCAAACGCAGGCGTTCCTTGATGAACTTCCAAGCCTGATCAATGATCTGGGTTCCTGCCTTGATGCAATTTTTTTTCCACACGGAAGTTCGTGGGTAGTAAATTTCACACAAATAGGCGATTGCCAGACGTATTTGCCTTTGACCTTGACACGTTTCTTCTGATGAACTACAATGTCGTGCAGAACGCCTGGCACTTTGGCCTTGTAAGAACGTGCGCTATCTGCATGGAGGATCACCTTTCGATCTTTGAGCCATTTCTTAGCAATTGGTTTCCAATCGACTGCGAATAGCACCTGGACCTGGTGCCCGGCACGTGGTAGGAGGTGGCTTCAAGCGGATCAAGACCAAGGACTCCGGGCAACTGCGGGTAACAATGCCCGCCCATTGTTCCCCAATGAGCAAGAGAACGATTCATCTTGTCAAATGTGGCCTCGTCAGCTCCAATGTCTTGCCAACGGCCACCCTTGCCGAACTGGATCTCCTTCTCCTTTGCTTCCACAAAGTGCTTCCGAAGAAAGGCCAAGATCTTCCACATGCGCTCCAATGCTTTGTGGTTGATCTTGGTCAAGATATGGATCGTGCTCAAAGAGATTGGCTCCTCGATCATGTCCTCACTCTTGGCAATGCACGTCGGAGAATCCAGGGTCTGTAAGGTTGAGGCTTTAATACTTGGCCATCGCGGCGTCCAGGATATATATGCGCCATGAGAACTGGAACGTATGTGCAGCACACGGGCAGGGCAGCTGAACCATATGTACTGAAGCAGGCAGAAGCAGCTACAGAAATACAAAGTGCAGAGATGTTGCCAGACATGAAGAGTAAACAAGGTGCAACATTTTTTGTACATCATGCGCACATGTAGCCTCTAGTGTCTACCAAAACCTAGGCATCCTTCGCTTCAGTCCCAGTCTTAGCCTCAGTCCGAAGTCATGTCGGCATCAGAGAGGATCTGGTTCTCCAAAGTCTGGATTGCGCGCTTCAGGTTCGAGATCTCACCGCGCTGCTCCGCAATCACTGCCTTGGCGTCCGACAATTCCTTCTGGGTACTGAACAAACCTTTCTGAGTCGCATGCAAAGCAATGAAGCTTGACTCAACTTCTTCTTGCAGCTTTGCTGCTTGTCCTTGTCGGATGAGTCAGAGGAATTCTCCATAGGGGCATCTTCTTCAGACGAGCTGGAAGATGAATCGGAATCTGAGGAGGAATCCGACGATGAGTTTGGATTGCCATCTTCCAGGGCCAATGGTACGTCTTTAGCATCTGGCTGTTGGTCGCCAATAGGCAGTTTCATGTTCTTGACCACAATAGGCTTGGGTTGGCTAGGAGAGATTCCAATCGCATCTGTGCACGGGGATTCCATTCTCCTTCTGCTCCTCCTTTGAGAAGTAGCATGCGCTGCACGTTGTTCATTGCATTGCTGAGCTTTTTCTTGTAAATTGGTTGGCGGCTCGGATGGATTTGGACCTGGCCCGCTTCGATGTCCTCCATCAAGAAATCGGACTTTCGCTGGTAAATTTTCAGCTCGGGTTCCTCCTGAAGGGCTGCAATGTCAAAGTAGCACTGCGGCCGTTTAGTTCGACTTTTCCCGCCACGGAGAAAAAAGCCATTGAGCAACTAAGACCTTGATTGAAGAAGTCGATGCAGAACAGATGAGCTGCTGTATCTTGAGGCGAGCGATTGGCAACTGAAATGGGCCAAGGATATTGACATGTGCAAGCTGTCAATCATACTTTGTTGTGGAAACTGTACTAATGGCAGTCTGGAATTGCATATACCCTATGACCCTCGCCCTGTGCTAGGCAAGCATGTCGACATCGCCGGATTCAGCCTTGGCACTGTGACCATGTTGGAGTATTGGAATTCAAGCAGACGAGCAAGGATATTGGCAATCTAGAATTGTCAGTAACATTTTACAGCAGGTTGTTACACTCAGGGTGATAAATCAGTTCAGATTGTTACACTCAGGGCCACACATCAGTCTGGAATAATACGTCAAAGCCGCCCACTCCGGCCTTGGCATTTGGAGCGCGTTAGAGTAGTGTAATTCTAGCAGATTTTGCGGAGAGGTGTCGGTACTAGGGGTACTAGGGGGTACTAGGAGGTACTAGGAGGTGCTAGTACATTACCTAATCCAGAGAATCTTGGATTTGCTGCTATCATTACCTGGCCATAATATCTGACCAAGATTCTCTCAGGACTCCTGTGGAATCTTGGATCTTGGATTAGGTCAGGTACTAGCACCTCCTAGTACCTCCTGGTACCTGCTGATGCCAGAGTCAGATGGTAGAATTTAACATTTTTTGGGGATTAAGCCTCCGTACTGGGATATTGCCACACTAGCATATTGAACATGTGTGACACCCACAATATGGTCCTGTATAAAGGTTGGACTAACAAATGCTAATATATGGCAACCCCCACTATGAACCTCAAAAAGGTAGATCTTTGTGGGGGGCTACCATATATATATATATACACTATATATAGTTAACTAGAGATATATATATATATATGTATATATGTATATAATGTGTGTGTAACTATAGTAACCCCCAGATCGAATGGTAAAATGCTCCAATTCTCCATCTGCCTGGGGCGTCGTAGGCTCTGGGATGACAGGGCCTGCCAAGGAACTGTGGAGAATTTTTCTGGAGAAATCTGACATCAGGATACACCAGGAAGAACATATGAAAAGATCATAAACTGTATATCACTAACATCTAATATGTATGATATAGAAAATATGTATAATATTCATGAACCATCCAGTTCTTTTCGGATCGCAAAGCCATAATGGGACATCGACTCCGCAAAGCCTCTCATCAAGCCTTCCAGCGATTGAGAGACGCGATTCTCCTGGATGTGAAGCAAAGGGGACAGGTAAAGCAGCGACTCTCACGTCTGGTAAAGGATGGGTATTCAAGAATTCTCCTGGTTTGATTTATGCTGATTTCTCTGGGAATGAAACATGGCTTGCTGGAAAACCACCATTTCGTTCAAGGATTTTGACACAAACACCCATTTGTATCACTTATATAGGACCTTCAATAGAAAAAATAGAGGACGTCATGGTAGCGTCGAATATTTAAGGGTGATCCTATAGTCGCATACCGATTACCAATTCAGCACTGATTCGCCTAGCGAAAAAAACCATCCATGGCGCCTGTCTCTTGTGAGCGCCGCCAGGGTCGCGGTAGATCAAGATATTGTGAAGTCCGCAATCTGTCCGTGGAACATCGTGGCGCTGGCAATTTTGCAAGAAATTACTTCGGATGCATTCAGGGACTTACAGGTATATCATATATCATGTTGTTCTGTCATAACACATTTTGCTGGTTTGGAAGACATATTTTGAAATACATATTTTGCAATATTTTACTATGCATGTATGTATATATTATACGTATGTAAATATATATATGTATATATATATACACATGTGTATGTACTGTGCATGCAAAGACATCCATTTTGGTGCTTCTATCCGATACATACCATGCCACGTCGAATGTGGCCTTCACAGCCGCAGCAGGCTTTGCGCAGACCATCGAAAGCGGTTCCTCCAGGCCGCTGTTGAACAAGGCAAAGTGGGATGGCTAAGTGGCTAGCCGGCGAGCTTTTGTCAAGTTTTCCTGTGAATTTGAGTTGTGAGTTGTGCACAACATATTCGTGAAAATGTCTTTGGCACAACTATTCATGAGCCTACTCAACCTCCTGAAAAACATTGGTCAACGGTCAAAGATGGAAAAAGAAGCACATTGAAACCGCAAAGCTGCTAGAATCCTAGTGCCGAAGCCTTGTGATACCCTGCCTATGGAAAGGACGAGCAAAATGAGCGACGAAACAAAGAAGTCTTGTGCCATGCGGTGCCCATACCTCACGAGGCTCCACCATAGGTGGGTTGCGGGCCAAAAAATCGCCATAACTGATGGAAATAACATGGAATCTTATGGGAATAACTGATGATCAGCCGTTGAATTTCTATCGGGTATCCCCATGATACACAACGAGTCAGATGGGAATGAACCAACAAACAAAGGAGATCTCATCAGAACGAGATATTGTTTCAACGTTTTAATCAATTCTTATATATTCTTATCAACTTGATCTCATCGAGAAAAAAACAGGAGTCACCTATCAAACGGTAGCAACTAATGATACTTTTGTTGCTGGGACAACAGTCATGAGATATAAGCAATCAGCTGGTGGCTGGTTGAGCCACATGGGCATCATCCCAGTTGTCTGGATGTGTCTGAACAATGGAGTATACTGGGGAAATATTGGAGATACACTGGGGATATCATCGTGATTAAGTGGGATACAAGCAACGCTCTGTATATCTTAGTATGATTTGGGTGTGTCTGAACATGCAATACATCACCCAAAATAGCTTTTGTCATGGAACACACACACACATATATATATATGTTGATTTACCATGCATTTACCATCAACTTTGGAGGGGCACCCCCTCAAACAAATCTGAGGTCGGAGTGCCGCAAGTTCATGTGCTGCGGATAACAACAACAGATGATGTGCTTTGGGATCGTCTTCCCAAATGGTCCAAAATAAAGCCCATAAAGCAGGCAAATCCCAGAGTTCATATCAATTGGTTACCCCAAAGCTGGGATTCGACCATTGTAGCTGCAACAACTGCCCCAAATTAAAGAAACATATACAAAGAAGTCATCACCTATCGTTTATGAACTATATCCCACATTATCCCACATTATCCCGCATGATCCCACATTTTGGATCATGTTGGTGCGTAAAGCCTATATAATCCCTTTCCCCGTTCATAATAAACACCCCCTTTAGAAACCATGGTTTAGTAGGGGATTTCGGACCATTTATGGGGTGTTTAATATTAGGCTGATGGGATTACATGATTGTTATCCCTGACTGTTGGCCTTTGGAATTTCATATGTTTTCATGGGAGAAATCTCAATTTTAGTAGGCTGAATCCATATGGGGGTTTCCATAAATGAGGGATCCCCAAAATTTTGGTTATAGGGAAAATCCAATTAAAATGGATGATTCAGGGGTACTCCCATTTCAGGAAACCTCCATATGGTTTACCCTCTGGTAAACGTTTACATAGCAAACTGGAACATCATCATTTTTAATAGGTAAAGCAACTATAAATCACTATAAATGGGCCATTTCCTATAGCAAACTTTCAAATTACCAGAGGGTATCACATTAAAAACTGATAAGCGCTCACAACTGGTCACTGCGCCCGAGTTCTCCAAGATGCAGCCACGTCTTGATACTGCTTCGCAGTCCTGCGTGGTTGTCGGTCTTAGGATGGAAATACATAGATCAATTAGTGCATGAATATATGTAGATATATATATATATA
>Ga0126342_10021835_pt1 | contig 10633 bp, 4 predicted proteins | sample Cyp1metagenome_FD_92528 | JGI IMG/M metagenome (GOLD analysis project Ga0126342, IMG submission 92528) | Coral microbial communities from Lord Howe Island, Old Settlement Bay, Australia - Cyphastrea 1 metagenome | ecosystem: Host-associated > Invertebrates > Cnidaria > Coral ...
CTCTTCTCATCTTCTCTCTTCTAATCTTCCTCTTCTCTCTGCCTCTCCCCTACTCTGCTTTTCATCTGTCCATATTGTCGGAAGTTTGACTTCTAAACTTCCTTCGACAAAAGATTAAATACTCTAGAAAGATCCATCCAATACTCTAGATAGATCTTTATTTAAATTGTTCCCCCCTTGCGCTCTCACCATACAATAGAATAAATACTCTAGAAAGATCCAATACTCTAGACCTTTATTTACATGTTCCCCCCCTTGCGCTCTCATCATGCAAAAGATTAAATACTCTAGAAAGATCCAATACTCTTTCTATTTCTTTAATTTTTCATCCCTTTGCGCTCTCACCATACAATAGATTAAATACTCTAGAAAGATCCAATGGGCTTTCTATGTCTTTAAATTTCCCCCCTTTGCGCTCTCACCATACAATAGATAAGATACTCTAGAAAGATCCAATATCTTTACTTAAATTTCCCCCCCTTGCGCTCTCACCATACAATAGATTAAAATAGATTAAATACTCTAGAAAGATCCAATACTCTTTCTAGAGAAAAATGGAGCTTCGAAGCTCAAAAACGAAGCTTTTCTGCGAGACTTCCTTCAAAAATGAACCTTCGAAGCTCAAAAACGAAGCTATTCTGCGAGACTTCTTTGAACAATGACAGGTCGACTACACACTTGACCTCAGAATTACAATACGTTTGAAGATCCGCACAGACAACCTGCTTCCACCGACTTCCACGAATGGTTGCAGATAGAAACGTCACATATACCACAAGTCTCTGTTTTCATTGGCTTTTACAACTAAACATAGACGTTTCCTATTCGCGTGTAGTTCCGATCTTGGCCGCGTGTACATACGATCCACTTCCCAAAGTCGTTCGCGTGTACATGCGATCTTTATTTCGCGTGTACATGCGACCCCCCGACCATGGCAAAGGATCTGGGACACATGGTGCTACCTAGTAATTATATGTTCAACTGTTGTCAGGATTGTTCAACATTTTTCGGATTGCAAAGAGCTGTACTGTATAGATTGCCTATGTCCCACTACATTTTAGTTCCTTTAGATCCTAGAAAACAAACAACATCCAACTGTCCGCCAAATTATCAAACTCTTTGGCGAGCTCTTGTAGGTCGACTAGCTCGGGTATTTGTCCACCAAGCGGCCCAAAGATGTGCAAATCCGGCTGCAAGAGCCTGACACCTGCAGATCTACACAGATCAACTGAGATATGCATCCCACTGGGCTTGAATAACCAGAGCCCTATCTATAACTGGGGTACATTCTAGGGGGGTTCCAAAAATGGAAATGGACGGTCTATACGGGAAAATCCTACTAAAATGGATGATTTAGGGCTACCCCTATTCTAGGAAACCTGTATGTCTATATCCGACTTTTAAGGGGTCAAAAAAAGGGGGGGCTTACGGTTTACCTTCTGCTTGCGGAAAGGACCTGGCAAACTGCCCCGAGACTCAATTTGCCTTGCTCAAAAACGGGGGAAACAACCATGTTCATGGTTATATGAAGGATCTGGGTATGGACATATATATATAGATAATAATTACATATATCTATATATTACAATTATCCATTTTATTTATTTATGAACAAACCCTCTGCTTCTCATCATATACTCTTTCATTCAGTGAGGCACTGCGTTCTCGCAAACACTTTCTTCAAGGCACGCTTTCGGATGAAGCTGCTGCCAACGATGTGGGTCAAGTTTGGAGTGAACAGAAAGCCTGGGGTCAGGTCAGGGGGGAACATCCAAGTCGTGGGCATGGTAAGTGGCGAATGAAACCCATATGAATTTCTGGGGATACCAGGTACATCTGATATATAAGTGGCTTACAAGTGGCTCATATCATCTCTAGTTATTACATGTTTTTGTTTTTTTTTTGTACAGTACATGGGATGTGTTGGATGCATATCTACCCTGAGGCAAACCTGGCACAGCGACCTATGGTACATCAGCATGAGAGGACAGAAGACACACGTCTCTGCCTGAAAATTCCAATCGATGTTCATAATGTTTCCATATTTATCCTATTTTCAGATTGCAGTTTTGGGTTTGAAACACCAGTATATTTATATATATATGTATATTATATATCATGTGTTTTTTAGACTTCGCCACGTCTTGGTTTTTCAAAACGCCGCTGGGAGACGCTTCTCAGGCATCAGCTCCAGCTCCGGCAAGAAGTGGGAGAAGGAGATCACCCAGGACTTTCTTTCCTCGGGTGCCGTCCAAAAACGCGTGTTGCGTTGTTTTTCTTACTGGTGCTTAGTAGGGAATGAGGGAATGATCCACAATACCTATCAATAATCATCCCATTCCCCCATTCCCATCCATTCCCTACCTTTAGCACCAGTAAGTTTTTTTTTGGGGGAAACATCACTAGGTTGACTGAGATGGTCGAAATAACTGTTTGAAGGAAACATCACTAGGTTCACTGGTGGGGTTTATGGTGGGAATTACCCTCCAGTAAATTAACATAGACCCTGCCAGATAGGGGTTGGAAGATTAGTTTCCATTAAACATATTTTAAAATTGGTTGTTTTCAGGGTCACGCTGTTAATTTACCAGAGGGTAACTGTGACATAAACTGTTGGAATGGGGTTGTAAAGCAACAAATCCAGCCGGAAGCCTCTTGGCCCAGCGTCACCTCGGGGCTGCTTCAAGTTCTCCTCCGCGGTCCAGGGCAAAAAAACTTGGGACTGGAGGGATCTCCTGCAGGATATGTGTATATATATATATATATACGTAAATTATATACATAAACCCTTCTACCTTTAGTAACCCTGAAGTTGTTAAAACAGAACAATGGTTGGTTAGATTTGGTTTGAAGGTTTCGTTTTCGTTGCGTTTGGGTTTTACTTGTAAAGTAGGTAACTACCACCATCGGCTGAGGTAAAGCAATTCTTGCGTTCAAACTGAGCACACAGTTTGGATGTGGAACCCACTTGGTAACCTAGTTAGAAGCATGGTTGTGAGATGTCATGACCCAGTTCCCTTAAGGATTTACTTCAGTTGGGGGGACAGATCATGCACTTCAATTAATCACTGACCAACTAGCAACATTGTCCAAACAAATCTCGCAGCTGCCACAACCAACGGCGTTTTGCAAACAACAACCGACGCCTCCAGCGCCACAGGAAGCGGCCAAATGCCCCAAAGCCTCGGCCACCATTTTGTGGTCCGACTCGTGAACCGGATGGTCTCTATGCACAATATATGCTGATGTTATGGTAATTTAATGGTGATTTATTGTGGTTTAATGGCACTTTATAGTGATTTAATGGATTATGAATGGGATATACATCATATACATCAATGGTGATTTATAGTGGTTTAATGGGATTCATAGTGACTTAATGGGATTTTATAGTAATTCAATGGGATATGAAAATGGGATTTACCCTACATCAATATAGATTGGTTTGATGATTGTTATTAATGATTAAATTAATGGTTATTAATGGTGGTTAATGGCTAGTGAATGGTTATTACAATAATCAGTAATGATGATGTTTGGATGGATGTGCCCTCTGGTAAACTAACATAGCTATTGAAAATGGCCATAGAAATAGTGGATTTACCTATTAAAAATGGTGATGTTCCATAGTTTTTTGTATGTTTACCAGAGGGTAGATTGAAATTCAGGGGAGAAACAAATAATGATCCATAAGTATGTCATAATATATCTAGAAACATCAAGAATATACTCAAATCATGTCATATAGATCCGGAGTTCCAAATCAACTGGGTATTGAGTCGGCCAAACTTGACGAAGTATATCTCTCTCTATATATATATACCAACGTTCTAGTCATGCATAAGAGAACACATCAACATATGTATATATGACAATGAAAGATATGTCAACATTTACACAAAGGAAAACACAACTCGTGAACATATCTTGTTGCACTTGTGTCTTCCATTAAACAAACTAATTATACTAACATGCTTATATGTGAAAACAATACGTGTAACGAACAATAAACATATCAATATCTGCCGACCCAGGCCAACAGCAAGCGGCGCTAGAGAATATGTATATATATATTTATATTTATTTATCATATATTACAATATTATACAGTATACAGTATACATACGATTATAATAACTGAGGTTGTTTTATTTATCCGCTGGATGTTGTATGAAGGCAGCTTTGGGAAGTTGATGCTTTTACTCTGGGAATGTGAGATGAAAGTCCTGTAGAACTAGTTAATATTGAAACGGCTGTTTCCAGCCGTCCCATTACCATTGTGGATACCAAAATCAAACCTACAATGATCAACATAAGGCAACATACAGTAAGATAGAACAACAATGAATAACACATATCAAACAATGATCAATGATGATCCTGACTGTGGAATAGACACCCTTCCGTGCAGCTCCGGCGGTCATACATCAATAGCATTTTTTGAAGCCATGCAAGTCATGTGGAATCCCCCAAGGGCTTTCTCACTTTGAAGTCGAAGACGAGGATCAGCAAATCAGGGAGTAATATCCTAAACCCATCTTGATTCATCTAGGTGATTCTTTCCAGAAGTTACCACGTTCCTACATCTGGGAATGGGTTGCCCACCACTAACCATGATCTATGGTGAGCTTCTTGTAAAGTTGTACCCAGACAAGGTCGTGCCAGTGTGCTACTCTAACCTGGCAATTAACAATTCCCAGTAATTAGACGTGCAAGATTTTCCAGTTCCAGCTTATTGCTTCTTTGTATCATTGACCCTGCTTAAATACCCTCATCCACGCGTTCCATCCAAACAACCATTTAATGGGGAGCAAGCTGATTAACCACTGGATTCTCTGTCCACACCATTTTTGGGCAAACCAACAATGTGAGGTTCGCCATGTTTTGCCCACACATACCACGGCTATATACGGCTATTGTCTGCTGGAGGGTAACCAGCTTTATATATACGTATATATATATACGGTTTTAAACCACTACTGTATCTTTAATGGTAAAATTACAATTATCTCGTTTTCCCAGAATGTTGGAGACAACTGCACATGTAATCCTCCCAATCCACATGTTTTTATATAGAATGGTAAACCATGGTAAACCATACAACTCCTTTTCTGGCTGGTAGCCAGAAAACCCGCTTCAAAATAGGACATTCAATGGGGATTATCCCATGGGATTTTCCATTGTAGTCCCAATTCTATGGTTGTTGCAGAATTTACATGGAGTTGTTATGGATCAAAACCCATGGGATTTTCCCATGGGATTTCCCCTTGAAACATGGCCCGGGGCCCGCTGAGGCGTCCGCTGGTTTTGTTGATCCAGACTTTCAGCCAGCTCCTGGAGTTAGAGGTCTCGGGTCTTGGAGGTTGGAGCCAGGTGCAATCATAGAATGGCCATAGAAATAGGTGATTTATCCATTAAAAATGATGATTTTCCATAGTTATATTAGTTTACCAGAGGGTATATATTATACTGGTTGGTGGTTGAGCCACCCCTCTGAAAAAAATGATGGAGTTCGTCAGTTGGGATGATGATTATTCCCACTATACGGAAAAAACATGTTCCAAACATCATAGAATTCACATGTATTGACACACCTGAAATGTTCGTCAACCAAGTGAAATGTTCGTCAACCACCTGAAATGTTAGTCAACCTGCGTTTGTTTGACCAAATGTCGCCAAAATATGTCCTTGATCAAGATGTATAAAGTAGTTTGACCAGGGGAAACAAAGAAATCGCGGGATAGTATCATCCTCAGAGATCGTCAGCAACTTGAATGAGATAACGAAATATGGCTCAAAAACAATGCCCCATAGGATCCATGGTGCTGGTATATATATATATATGCTAACATTTGGGGTATATTGATGGTAAATGTTGCCATATATAGCAGCACCATGGATCCTATGCCTGAAGATGCTCAATGTTTCACATTGAAAGACTACCAATCGAGCGATAGAAAACCAACCATATGGGCTATCCCCTCACTTCGTCGACCTAGCCTTGGGTTAGGCATCAACCAGTGGGACGGCTGTTAAATGTGGATGGTTCAATTTGCAACCAGCAAACAGGTTTTTGAACTTCGAAACTGAATGTACCTCCACCTCCTAATCATCATGATCAGCACCACCACTTTGGTTCAATGGGAAATTCAGGATCCTAAAATGAAGCTGCTGCACCATATAAGGCCATATGTTGTGGGGATATTCCCTCAATTAGCCCATATGGCCCATAGGCCTTATATATGGTATACTACGTAGGTACCTCCAATGCATTGGTACCTGAAATGGCCATTGACATGTGGTTTCCTACAGATTTCTCAGCCATCCTCCTTTGCCACCCAACCGCTCCGTGCTTGCATTGGCGAAGCCTCGCCATTTGCCTTGCAGATTGTCATCGAACCCAAGCAGTGTGATTTCTCAGAGATTCAGGGAACATCATTTCCCATAAAACCTCGATGAATCCATGATGCTTCAATAAAACCTCTAGATATCTCTAGATATTTGAAACACACCTTCCAAACAAATCAAACAACGATATAGGATTTGAACCGTGGAAGTTCCAGCCGACTTTTCCTTACGCCTAAAGCTGAAGGGCTCAGAATTGCAAAATAAATCATGGAAACACTTGTTAGTCACTAGAGAGCATTATCTCGGGTAGATATCGAAATAAAGAATCAAATAGATAAATTTAAATAAATGACATACTTTAGATACATGAATAAATCGTCAAATGAAGAAAATACTATAAATCAAATCGATACATAGTAAATAACATACGTCAATTGCGAACAGCGTTTCAGTGCACCTCGTTCCCAGAGCTTTGGTTGGTTGACTGGATAATGTTGAGAAAAAAACTGTGATTTGTATGTATATATATATTATAAGTATAAATCCGCTCGTTTATCATTTGTTTTTCTTTTTTCCAGGAACAACTCATATATATATATATATATCAACGTATATATATACACATGAAATACCATGAAATCTTATAAGGTACCCTTGACGACTGGTAAACGCCAAGTTGCATGCTCCGGTATCGGTCGCGAATTTCTCGCCAGGAAGCCTCATGTTTTGACGAGGCGCCACAAAACACACTCAAGGCTGTGATACCAGGCGAACACAGGGGCCACACATGGTTTTCTGTGAAAATTTTGGGAAACACCTTGTAAATCTACCGGGGTATTATCATTGTTATCATATTAACTTGCAATTGTGCGGTGTACCCAAATTCCAGACACACCCACACGGTACTTGAACTTTCTAGTTTTCGGGAGCACTTTTGTCATCCCTTCCATGCGTATCAAATCATACAAATAGGAAAAATGCCATCCATTTCTGATCCAGGAGGATTCCGCCAGGTTTTTCGTAGAACAATTTACCCAATACCGATTCCCTATATGGATCCAAGTCCTTTCTGAGAAGCTACTTATAACCATGAATTCCCCCAACCCAATTCGCAAGGTTTTGTGAAAAAATCACCAAAAACATCCAAATGCCCAAATGCTTGGCTTATTCCATCGTTTGCCCATGTTTCCCAAAACTGAAAAATACCACTATTGTTGGGGTGATCCTTTCGATCCATACGCCTCAGGTCCTGAGATCCCAGCGGAGGGTGTTGTAGCTCCTGAGTTGGTGAAAACAGATCGAAAGGACCTACGGGGTGAAACTCAACCGACAAAGATTTCACTGGGGGGTCGCAACAATCACTACAAGTACGTTTGGGTAATATCTATATCTATATATATATATGTATACGGGGAAATTGAAGGGAAAAAAAACAGATCGAGTTCCAAAAACCGCTGCAACATTGAGTAGCCCCTCGGCACGCTGGAGCTCTGGACACCCAGAACAGCTTCGAATTTTCACAAGTGCTCATGAAATTGACCAGTGTTTCAACATACTCAAGCCGTTGGGATCCAAGTAAATGTTCAAGTCTCAAGTTTCTGTTTCAAACAAAAAAAACAACATCCATATATTGTCATGATCTTTGATCTTTCACCTGATCTTTGACCATTTTGACCTCCGGTTGCTTTTTTCGGACCAGCGTTGTGGTCCCACAGTTGTGGTCCCGTTGTCACCGTCACGTGTTTCCGGTCCTGCCCCGGTGGTGCTTGGAGTGGAGGCTCCGTATCCCAAGATCGATGGTACCAGCCCAACACCTCGGAGGAATCAATGTGCTAATATATGTATAACAATACTATGATACAATGGTTACCATCAATGTAATTAATACCATGGGTTAAAAAAAAATCAATGTAATTAACCTTACAATGTTATACATATAACCATGGGTAATGATAATATAATGATAATATACATATATTAACACATTATATGGTAATGATAATGATAATGGTTACCATCAATGTTATACAATAATATATTGTAATGATAATGATAGTGGTACGACCTAGTATGTCATTATGTACAATAAAATTGAATCTATACTGGTATATAATATTAACGGTATTAAGGTAATGATAATGATAATGGTATGACATTTTGTCCAATAATATTATCTCTGCGTATTGGTAATTAAATATACATTTATAAATGATAAATATAATTAATTAATCTAGATACATCTTATGATGATATAGATACATTGAGAGTATGTGTATGTGTTGTGCAATGAACCATCAATTCTACATGATTTTAGGAAGCCCGTAGGTACAGTATCACCACGTATCACCCCCATTCCCAATCAAAAACTCCACGGAGGGCAAGCATCTGGCACCACCCAGACATTGTGCAACAACTGCGGAGAGATAAAGATCTGTCAACGACGGCGGATAAAAGGGATCAACGGTCAAGGAACGACAAGCAATGGGCAGCTTTTTTGGTAGTGACAATGGACAAACCAATAAAACAAAAATAACAAACAAAAAAAGTCATGTTTTTTTCAACCACAATCAGTTTACTATCAGTCTCAGTCTACTATCTAATCTAATATTGTCTAATTGCTGCTACTTGATAAGGAGCTTGTTTAGCATTGTGCACTGTCGACACTCGTTTAGTTTAGTATTCTTGAAACCCTCACTGCAAGTTTGATGAATGGACCTATAGTCACCAGCTTGTCAACGTCAGGCTTCAGCACAGTATCAAATATTTGAGGATCCACCAGTCCCAAAATGACTGGACATTCAAATCCACACAAATCCACAACACGCGAACAGTCGCATATGGAGATCAAGTCGGGGAAGAGATATTCATATGGGAGCATTCGATGGTGAAGGCCTTCCAAAAATAAAATATCTATAGTCTATAGTATTCATGTTCTCTTGATTTCTTCGAGTAAAAAAACGCCACCAAGGACGTTTGTCCATCTGCCCCATTTTCTGAAGCTTCAAACAAGTTGGTAAATATTGCCATTTGATCTGGGAGAGCAATACTTCAGCTACCATTCACCATCAGATTTCACCGTTTCACACCTCTTCTTGGATGCAAATGTCTTTTAGCAGCTCCAACTTGTCGAAGGAATCGGCTACAGGCCGGTAGTCCTGTCAGTTCTGGTTGTTTTTTAGCAAGCATGTTCAACTACCCATGTTTGGAGAATATAATTGGACATGTAGAGGTACATGTATATACATAGTGATACAAATAGTGTGTATATATATATGCATAATTTGGATCACCAACCATACCTAAATCATCATCAATCCATTTTTGTTGCATGTTAATCACTGAAAATCCCACAGAAATCCTGAAATGTTGGCGCATGAACGGAAAATTCAATGTTTTCAGTGTAGTTCGGCCAAATCACCTCGTTGTGAGAGCGCCGGCCGCATCACATCATTTTTCTGCTTTGCCTATCCTGCTATACTACTTTTTGTTGGGGGGGTGGTAAGAATACCTGAACTAGGGTTTTGGTCAACATAAACATATATGCTTGGAAGCTGATGGAAGGGTCAAGGGATGTCAAAAATCAATGGATCCCGCAGGTTTTCACAGCAAAATAGCTGGCGGATGTCCATTCCCCAAGAAATATTGTACAATGACTACAGTAACATAATTGTTGGTATATGATATCTTTTATCAGTCTTATGACATTATTATACAGCATATATATATACATAAACTACAGTACTAGACTTCACCCCATAGCGATTTGTTGATCTGGAACACCCAACACCCCCATCTTATTGTCGATGGTCAGGCCTCATCGCCAAGGCTCTTGTGACACCAGGTCTCATGGTTTCCATAGCAGTAGAACACCTCATCGTTACATCGACTGAGCTCTCTAGTGAAAAAAACTAAAAATGGGTCCGGAAAACCACATAGTTTGAGTACTTTTAGAATTTTGATTTTAAAGATACTTGGAGGGTCCAGGTATGTCCAGGCATTGCCAGAGTTTGCTCAGTGGTGATCGTAACTCTGATATATATATATATATATGTATATAAATACATACATGCATAATTATAATATATAAATATAGGGCCTTGCCGTATACATATATATATATATATGTATATATATATACATATATATATATATATATATACATATATATATATATATATATATATATATATATATATATATATATATATATATTTATATATATATATATATATATATCTATATATATATCCTTTTTTTTTGGTGTAAGCTATCCCCACTTTTTAGA
>Ga0126342_10021836_pt1 | contig 10633 bp, 9 predicted proteins | sample Cyp1metagenome_FD_92528 | JGI IMG/M metagenome (GOLD analysis project Ga0126342, IMG submission 92528) | Coral microbial communities from Lord Howe Island, Old Settlement Bay, Australia - Cyphastrea 1 metagenome | ecosystem: Host-associated > Invertebrates > Cnidaria > Coral ...
AAAATAAAAAAAAAAAAACAAACCACCAACCAGGAAGTGTTAATCATTGACCTGGTTGAAGGGAAAAGCTCCAGAAAACATGAAAATATACATGAATTTTGTCCCAATTGATCAAACAAATAATTGGTTCATAATTGTCCCATTTTTTAACACGTAAATGATGTGTTAACATGTGTTAACAGCACGACATTCCCATTGTCAATAAGTGTTAGTCATTGACAGTCATTGGTTCATGGCTCGGTTAAAGGGAAAAGCTACAGAAAACCACCTGCAAATGTTTCATTTCATCCAAGAAAAAGCCACTGAGCCCTGGCAGCCCCGATTCTGAATAGATCCAATACATATGGAGGTTTCCTGCAATGGGGCCCAAAATGGATGGTTTATTTCATGGAAAACCCGAAAATACCCTCGCTATTGGAAATTGCCATTTTGGCCATAGAAATAGTTGATTTACCCATTTAAAAGGGTGATTTTCCATAGCTATGTCAGTTTACCAGAGGGTAAGATGGATGATTTGGGGGTAGCCCTTGTTTTGGAAACCTCCATCTGCTTTCCACAAGAGTTTCGATTGGGGGCGGAATTGGGGAGATGGGACTATGAAGCCCGGAAACCTTTCCTGGCAACAAACAAATAGCGGCCATATATGGGCACCATTCAGAAGTGCTGTTGGTCTCCTACACACATAAACCAGTCTGTGATAAATATGATGTTAGTTTAGATGGATATGGCTGGTGTCTGTGATTTTGACAGACCAGCGATCTCACCTCGGACAGATGCAAACCAACAGGCGACTGAAGCCATGATTCCAACTCCCCAATCTGATCCCAGGAAATGACCCTCGTCCCGCCAACCTCTTTGTGGAAAATTTAGAACATCTATACCGCTGTCATCAAACGTGGAAATGGGTTCCCCCAAGCTAAATGGAGCTTTATGGCTGGGACAATCAGCTATGGCTACGCTGGACACCGGAGGGCAACCTGGTTGAAACCATAGCTTTCAAGGATAGAATTGTAGTCATCCAAGTTACCCTCTGGTAATTTAACGTAGCTATGGAAAATCACCATTTGTAATGGGAAAATCCACTATAAATAGCCATTTTCAATAGCTATGTTCAATTACCAGAGGGTAACGATCAAAATATATACCACCATTGTTTTCCGTTGTTTCCACAGAAATATCATCGGGACCATAGATTTCAACAAATGATACTGTATGATATGATATTAGGTTTACCATATATATATATACCACCACTGTACCACCAAAAAAAACCACAACATGTCAATTTGTTTAGCATCATTATGCCGTCAATATGCCACCACTATACCATATTTCGCTGATATGTAATCCATCTGTTTTTCACAGAAATCCTTGACCCGCCATCCAGTGTCCCGTTCCCCAAAGGGGGCAGCGTACCAAAGCGTTGCGGTGGCGGCAACGCGTTGACGGTTGGGAACGTTAGCCACGTTTTATGTACAAAAGGAATCAAATACGGTGGATGATTTATGGTCTCGGAATACCATTAGTCAGTTTATGAAGCTTAGTATATTCCAGATAGAGAAACAATCTGCTTCATGTACTGACCTGGTGGATTTGGTCAATTGGTCAAAAGGGACTTGTTGAACGTCCAGGACGTAAATTGGTGAATAAAACGAATCGACGAATCGATGGTGTGTTTGGTGCCTTCAACTGTTTTAACCCAGCTGAAAAACATCTTGGTGAATTTATCAAGATCATAAAGCCATACGTAGGGATGTGAGGATATGCGTTGGTGTCAGTATGATTTCGGAATGACCAAATCAGCCATCGTTTCTGGATTATATCTAAGCCCCAGCTATTGTCATTCCGAAATCAGTAAATTGAAAAGGAAAAATATGCTGCAAACGATCCGTTTTGGTTACCTGGTAGTGAGGTTGCATTATTCCAATTATTAACCAATGTTAACCATTATTAACCACTATTAACCATAGATTGACCAATCATGGCTGGTTATGAGCTTGCTAGTCTTTAACGAAATGATATACACAAAGCTTGTACCATTGATCACTCCCGGGTTCCTCTGCTGCGGGACTCCAAAACTGACCAAAAAAAAGGTTCCTGCTGATCCGTGTGGCGATGCTGGTTGTTGGTGGCTCCATTGGGATATGGATAGAGCATGTAATGTCTATCAAGATCATTCAAGATGTATCATTCTAAACAAGCATAAGCAAATCATAACTTCTAAACTGAGGTTCATCATTCTGGAAGAATTCTCCTAATCTTGCCATGAAGAGTCCCGTACTTTTCATAGGAATTCGTTGAGCCTACCATGGCACTTTGGTTCACCAAGAAACTACCCATGACGGATGTCATCCAGTGGCAGAAACCAACCATTGGGGAAGCCATGAAGGATGCAATCCTTTCCAAAAAGCGGAGCCGCCCAAAAAGATACCCTCTGGTAATTTAACATAGCTATCGAGAATAGCCATTTATAGTGGATTTTCCCATGAAAAATGGTGATGTTCCATAGCTATGTTAAATTACCAGAGGGTATGACGTCAGATTTTAAGCCGGAATTCCTGTCAGAGATTCAACTATTCTGAATGATCCAATGAGGAATCAAAGCGTTAAGCAAGTTAGCCCGTTAAGCTACCATTCGCCATTTGCTTTAGCCAGTTGCTATGCTCCCGGACATTCAGCTTCTGTGCTTACGCAACAGTAATCTGTGCTGCCCACACAGTCCTTTCCGCGGAGTTTGAATGGTTGAAGTGATGCACCTCTACCAGGGAAATGGATGTTATTGTGGTGTGGTAAACCCCTTGGCACCCACTAGTGGGGCATCGTCTTCAATATTTTCCACATGGTCGGGTAAATTATGGTAAACTGGGGGTGCTTCATGGTAAGCCACATCGCTAGGGGCTCCCCACCAAGACGCGTCGAAAAAGAGTAAAAGTGGTTACAACCAAACATTCAGATTGCTGTTGCTTCACCCCCATTGATCGAATTCATGGAATCTGGTTGGTGGTATACCTACCCCTCTGAAAAATATGAGTTCGTCACTTGGGATGATGACATTCCCAACTGAATGGAAAGTCATAAAATTCCATGGTTCCAAACCACCCACCAGATAAGTATATCCCATTAAATCTCATTGAATCCCATAGGATAGCCCATGAAATTTTAGCCAATCACTAGATATATGCTAAGTATCATGTTCCATGCTATGATTCCCCTAATCCCCAGCATTGTTTACGCTGAGGTCGGTCAGTGAGGTCGTTGCTAGATGTTTTTCTTGGGCTCCCAAGATATTCCCTTATGAAAAATGCTGGGATAGATAATAGCTTTGTCAGGTTGGTAAGTTCCTTTTATATATATATATACACACGTTAGTATGTATAGCACTTTATCCTGGTGAATTCCCCATTTACAGTTGGTAAATATTGGTAAATCATCTTAAAACCACCGTCCATACGTCCGTGCCGGCGCTAGGCCCCACCTGATTTTCGCACATTACGGGATAGTTCTGTGGACATCGCAGGCGGCCACCAGCAGAAGAACAGCAGGACCTTAGGACTTGTGGCCTGTGGTTTGTAGTGGTTCTTGTTGTTTTTTCTTGTTTTTCTTGTTGTTTTTCTTTGTCTTTGGTTTTTTGCCAGAACCTTGATTTTCACGGATGTGTGAAAGATGCTACAATGTTTCTATATACAAATTCGTGGGTTTTCATATGGATATATGTATGAATTATCAGTTCTAATAATGGTTATCCATTAACAATGGTTTCTACATGGTATATACATATACATTGTCATTATTTTTCGTGTTGTCTTTTTGGTTCTTGGCCTTTGGGCTTGGCGGCTTGACACTTCATCCCACAAGTCTCAAGTCAAGAAACAAAGTGTTGACACATTGGCACGGGAAGATTGTATGTTTATGATATATTTGCAATATATATATACTGTAATATAATACAATACAATACAATACAATACAATATAATACATACATATATATATATACATATTATAGCTTTTATATAATACAGCATGATATATCATATAAATAGATTATATATTATATATGGCTGATTCATAGTAGTTCACTACCCTGAAAACCGTTGAACCTTTGGCCATCATTCCAGTGACGGAAAACACTGAGGTCATGATCAAATTCACCGGGATATATAAAAAAAAACTGGAAGTATGGTCATTATAATCCATAATAAATCATAATAACTATGGTTATGGTATGTTATAGTTCATAATAACTATGGTTATATGGTTATGGTACGTTATAGTTCTAATATGTGTATATATAGTTTATGAAGATTCTGGAATCGTTTTCGTTTTCTCAAAGGCATTCTGGCATTCTGATTGGAGAAGCCATCCCTTGTGGGGTGGACAGACCCACTGACGGATAGACGGATTCCAACCAAGCAACACAACCCAGAGTTGTTGGCTAATTACATCCAATACGAACCTAAGATTCAGATTCTTCCTACTGTGGATAGTTGCGAAATCTTGCACCAGTTCTGATAGGTGGTTTATATCGTTTATCCCTTTGTTTTTAGGGTTTCAACATGTTTCAACCATCCGTTTGGTGCAGCATTTCGCAACGGCCAAAGAACCACAGTAGAAACTCCACTGATCTCCATCATTCTCTCCCCTGAGCAGTTCCCCTGCACCAAGAACTGGGGAAGCGTGTGATATTGGAAACCATAGTGATTATTGGAATCATATCATAGTGAATGATTAAACCATAGTGATTATCATATCATCATTGGGATTAAACCATAGTGATTTTTTACAATAATCCCCATTTCAAAGCAGTGAATGTGCAACAAGTGTAATGTAAAGTGTAAGCCCACTTCAAATACCAGCCATTTCTTACAGATTATTTCAGGATTCTTTCTAGTCATCAACCATTATCAACCATTCTTACTAAAATCTCAACCATTGTCAACCATTATCAACCATTATGGACTGATGACTAATGTATGCTTATGGATCCTGCTACCCTAGGTACCCTAAGTGATAGCTGGTATAGCTGGATGGTTATTCCTCCTTGAATCCCCATATGGTACTCCCCTCATTTTGGTGCAGCAAAAAGCCGCAGAAAAACACTCGGCCCCGGGCGAGTCTGCATCGAAGTCGCAAAAAGTCTTGTCCACGCACTCCAACCTCAGGAAAACCGCAGGAAACCGCAGGAAATGATGATTTAACCACGAAAAGATCCTGATTTAAGGGGATTTATCGCTGATTTGACATGGCTAAGTTGACGCACATAACTTGGCTTAAGGTTTTGGCTTGGAGGATATAACATGATGTAACATGATGTATCTAGAGTCAAAGGATTTTTCAACCAACAAATTTCACCCGCAAAGCCTCACCTTGGTTCGTTGGTCGTATTTTGCTGCCCGGAAATGGGGATAGGGGAGTATACTCACCGGCAATATATGGTATGTGGGCTTGTCTGAAAGGGGTTGTTTTCGAAGATATGGCCATTTGATGTGACTTGATGATAGACTGTGGTATTGTTTTGGGTGCCCATGGCTGCCCTATGTTCCAATAAAAACCCATTAGTGTTGTGATGGCGAATCTCAAACACCGCAGTTCTTCGACTTAGGTATCGAATGTTGGTTATCATATACATAACTAAGATTCCAATATATGGTTATATTATACATGGATTGTTATATTATATAAATATATAATTAAATATATATATATATATGTATATGGTTATCACATACATATATGTTCCATGATCATATACATAGGATTACCATATATTCCCATTGATTCCCATATATGTCCCCCCTTGATGGCACTTCATGGCAAGACGTTCACCCATTTTCGGAGCTTCATCCCTCGTTCTCGCCCCTTCAAATCGCCGCCATAGGGACTCGTTTGCAGCTGCCCCCTGGATACTCGAGTCATAGGTCCATGTGCAGGCCTAGGAATATGAAACGGTTGGCCCAGCATCGATGATGGAGATATGTTCCGCATCCAAAGGTGGCTGGAAATCCACCATTATAACACCAGTCATGTAGGTAAAACAATGCCAAAAACCATCCCCCAGTCATCACCATTTTTATAGGTGGTATGGTTACCATTCCCAAATGGGTGGTTTATGATTGTTTTACCCACATTCAAACTATAGGATGTTCAATTGTCACGTTTCATTGCCGTACCTAAACCAGACAAGTGGAGTTCCTCAAAATGGACATAGGCTGGTAGACAACCAACAGACGGATCAATGTTGGGGAATTTCCAGGCATGGTGCATCCCGCAGCCCTGCGCAAAGATTTAGGGCCAAATTTGCAAGATCCCCCAGCTCCCAGGATATCTTTGCTGTTTTCCCATTGAAATACTGCTTGAAAACTTTGTGTCCCTACTAACTATGGCCTTTCTCCTATGTTATGATAACCCCAAATGGCTTACTGGTGCTACACGCAGGGAATTTTCGGGAATGATCCATTTCATCACTAGTAATGTCATCATCCCAGCAACCCCCAGCATCCCATCCATTCCCCACGTTTAGCACCAGTAAGATTGGGAATTCACTTAACCCCCCGTGATGTTTTTCAGTCCCAAGCTGGCCGTGTGATCACCTCCACCAGCTCAGACCAATTGCCTCGGAGCTGCTGAGCTGTGGTTTTTAATGGTATATGATATGTATATATATATATATGATATATATATATATATATGATATCTATGATATTATATATGGGTAAATTCTATAGAAATATCTATGGAAAATGTTCAATATATCTGGTAAATTATCTATGAAATATCTATGGAATTAGCGAGTCAACATGTTATTGACGATTCCACAAATGGGGGTAGCCCAAAATGGATGGTTTACAATAGAAAATCCTATAAACATTGATGATTTTTCCATTAACACCTCCAGTTTTCTGGGTAAATTATATAGAATATGTCACATTGGTTCATCTATGGATGGTTTATGGATGGTTTATTGGCCAATTTTGGCCATCGATCGGTGTAAATTATAGTAATTAACTCACCTGAAATAAGGTCATTTGGGGATAGTTACCCCTACTAACCATCATTCCCAGTGAGGGAGAGCAGTGAGGTCATTATAATTTACCTCGATACATATATATACTATATATATATTATATATAATGTGGGTAAAACAATAATAAACCATCCCCAGTTTCACCATTTTTATAGGTGGTATAAACCATTCCCAGGCGGGCGGTTTATGATTGTCTTAACCACACTACCCACTATCCTCCAAGTTGTTAAAGGTGTGGCCATATTTTACCCTGGAAAATGGTGATAATTAGTGATAATCCCGGGGAGCTTCTCTAATGACCAAGTTTGATAATGACAATGTGTGCCCAACTTTTTTTACCCTCTAGTAAACGTTTACAGTTTGCGAACTGGAAAATCACCATCTTTAAGTTCGGTGAATCAACGAACTAAATGGGCCATGGCTTCAATAGCTATATGTAACAGTCGTTACCAGAGGGTTTTTTTTACCCTCCTCATTGATGGTATTTCCTCATTGATAATGACATCTGGTGACGCTGTTGTTTCGAAGGATTCCGGCCGTTGTTCCGAGAAATCGCGAGGGCGATTATGGTCACAGACGAAAAAAACCATGGGTTTACCCTTCAAAATCCATAGTTCATCATCCCCATTATGTTTGCCATATGTTTCCATATGATTCCATATCTTCCGAAAATAAATCACCCTAAAATCACAGCATAGAGATGCCGCACGACCCGGCGCAGCCATGTGGCTATTCATCGACTCGTCCAAACAAGTGGTCTGTGCAGAGACTTTCCGGTGACCCTCTGGACCCGGTGATCGAATGGTAAAAACCTATAGGATTGGGCCCCAGTTCGTTAGCTAAGTAGAACTATAATAACAATCGTGTATAACACACAAATAATATTTAGATGGGGTTATAAACCAACTTACAACTGGGGGGCACCATCCTGTAAAATATGTCATGCTTATAATATATGTTATAATCTTTGAATTTCATCATAATCATCCCATTTCTAAGGATGTACCCCATGCCATAAACCTCTATTGGAAATGCTGAATGAATGGCTTAACATTGGTTCACATGATCTCACCCACAGTAAAAAAGTCTAGCCTGGGAACAACCTAAAGTTCATATGCCTAGAAAAACCACGAGAAAATGCATCTACCCTCTGGTAAACTAACAGTTTGCTATTGAAGCCATGGCCCATTTAGTTCGTTGATTTACCCACTCAAAATGGTGGATCTTTCCACAGTTATTAGTAAACCTTTGCCAGAGTGTATATCCCATGAACCTGGCCGTCGGGGTCTCAGAAATGTCAATCGGTGGCTTGTTGACTATAGGAATAGTTGGGCCCCTCTGGTAAACGTTTAGAGTTTGCGAACTGGAAAATCACCATCTTTGAAAAAGTTCGGTAAATCAACAAACGAATAGCGGCTATGTTCAATAGCTATGTAAGAAATTACCAGATGGTAATAATGTTTCATACTGAAAATAACGAATGACTCCGGGGTCCGCTGGCTATGGCAGGAACCCCATTCTGCCACATGTCTTGCCTATGGCTCCAAGGCGCTGGCAGGGGCTGGGTGAAATCGTTGGAATGGATTATGATGCGAAACCCACCATGCTGGTAGTACCAGAACCCCCTTTTGAAACACACTCTCAGAATCAAAAAAAAAACAGTTTTGGTCAATTCCATCCCATATGTCACTTCTGAAAACCTCGATAAATGATGAAATATTGATGGAAATCCCGTGATTTATCCCATATTCCAAGATATTCCAAGTGTATCCCAGTCAGATTTTCCGAACATCTCCCATTTCTCCCAGGATTTTTCAACAGTGTTTTCCGTCAAACCTCTTGAAAGGCACCTGCATCCGACCATAGATTCGCGCATTTGCTCGCAGGTCTTGGATGTTGCAGTGCCGCGAGTCGCGGACCAGGCCTGGATTTGTAAAAATGGGTGGGCAAAAATGTTGGGCCTCGGATTCCCAGGTTGTGGTGAACAACATTATGACCAATCGGTCCGAGAAATCGAAATCGAAATCGACCGAAAAAAAATCACCGGCTCTGACCATGTTGAGCTGCAAATTTGCCAAACAACGATGATTTTTGGCAAACCCCCCACCGGTTTACGGGCTTCAACCAGTCCATTCTCCCATCCAAAAACTGAACAAGTGCTTGGTAACCCATGTTGAATGCCGTCCACCGATGCCGATTCCGATCTCCCACAACAATTTGACATCACTACCCTCTGGTAAATTTGTTACATAGCTATGGAAAATCACCATGCTATTAATGGGTAAATCAGCTATTTCTATGGCCATGTTCAATATAGTTTTTTGATGTTTTTTGTATGTTTACAGGAGGGTAGACCATGAAATGGTGGAGTCACCACTGGATCTTTGGAAACATGGAGAGATCATGGTCGAGACCAAAAATGTACCGTCGCATATCTTGGATCATCACCGTTGGTTCCTCCTGGCAGATCACCCAAAATTAGGAGATGTCCAATCCCATAGTATACCATCTGGTTATTTAACATAGCCATGGAAAATCACAATTTTTAATAGGTAAACCATCTATAAATGGGCCATTTTCCATGGCTATGTTAAATAAACCAGAGGGTAACTGCTTGGTGGTTGAGCCACCTACCCCGTCTGAAAAATGATGGAGTGAATGAAAGTCAGTTGGGATGATGACATTCCCAACTGAATGGAAAAGTAATCCAAATGTTCCAAACCACGAACCAGATAAGTATATCCCATTAAATCTCATCAAATCCCATAGGATCTCCCATGAAATTTTAGCCACACTTCAACTAAACGATCTCACTTTCAAGTCCTGATTCAATCCTTAAAAAATACTAACAGATCGAAAAAAAAATATATCTGATAAAAACACAACGGTCAAGCTGGGGGTACCGTTCCAGCCCGTTCCAGTGGAGATCGAAATCACCATAGTTCTTGGGGCATATCCAGATGGGAGCTATGACGCTGGATACATCTATCATCAATAAGCGGAGTCCTGTACTCCGAAGTAACATCACACAAGTAATATCATCATTTATCTATTTTAAAAAAAAAAAACGTGATTTAACACGCAAAATAAGTATTATGTGTGTATATATATATACATATATGAGTCGTGATTCTTATAGACGATATCCCATCTATATATATATACACATATATTAATCCCATCTATCACGAAACATCACCATGGTATGAGAAAACACCACTGGGCATTCCGGCAATCGCCCGACTCATTCCGCCACGTCGTGGATCCTGAGGATTCATTGTAACCCGGAAGACCATTGGGGATATACGATGGGATTTCATGAGATCATGGGGATTTATGGGATGAGGCTAACGGATCAAAAATAAAGATCAAAAAAACAAAAGTACGATCGTAGTGAAAATAATCAAGAAACTGAGGAAAGGGAGGATTAAAAAAAAAATACTTTACTTCGTGTGATCCCCACCATGACATTTATACAGTTTCTTACTGGCAAATCTTCTGGCATTCTATCTGACATATCTTCTGGCATTCTATCTGGCATATCTTCTGGCATTCTATCTGGCATATCTTCTGGCATTCTATCTGACATATCTTCTGGCATTCTATCTGG
>Ga0126342_10021837_pt1 | contig 10632 bp, 9 predicted proteins | sample Cyp1metagenome_FD_92528 | JGI IMG/M metagenome (GOLD analysis project Ga0126342, IMG submission 92528) | Coral microbial communities from Lord Howe Island, Old Settlement Bay, Australia - Cyphastrea 1 metagenome | ecosystem: Host-associated > Invertebrates > Cnidaria > Coral ...
TATCTATCTATATCTATCTATATCTATCTATATCTATATAAATCTATCTATATCTATCTATATCTATCTCTATCTATCTCTATCTATCTCTATCTATCTCTATCTATCTCTATCTATCTATATGTATCTACATCTATCTCTATCTATCTCTATCTATCTATCTATCTCTATCTATCTCTATCTATCTCTATCTATCTCTATCTATCTCTATCTATCTATATCTATCTCTCTATCTATCTATATCTATCTATCTCTATCTATACCTATCTATATCTATATCTATCTATATCTATCTATCTATCTATCTATCTATTTATCTATTTATCTATTTATCTATTTATCTGATATCTATTTATCTATTTATATTATATGTAAAATATATAGCTCGTAAAGCTTGTTGCATAGTAGTACGTAGAGAAGTCCTTGTGCAGATCAATCTAAAAACATCTTTTGAGCGCGTTCTTGTTCCACACTCCCCATGGCAGTTGTTCAGGCGGAGCCTTCCTCGATGGAAGTCAACAAGAATCAAACTACCAACCAGCACTCTCGGAGTGAGAGAACGCGCATGTCACTGTTTTGGTTTATGGGAATTCTACAGGAATCTGCGTTCTTTTTGTTGCCAACAAAGATGCAGATTTCCTCAAGATTTTCTACTTCATCCAAGTTCCATAGACATGATTTGCAGTCAGGATTCCTTATAGTTGAGCACCAACCCCCTATTTTCATGGCCCGAAACTCCTCGATCCTAAGGGCCCCGCCACAGTGGGCTGCAACAACATCTCTTGAAGGCTGTTGTAGAGGGAGACAGCGATCCTGCGTCATGGCAGGCAGCTGTTTGCGGGAGACCATGGGATCTGAAACAGATGAAGATGGGATTGCCTGGAATATCTTCTTTTCCGCACCCTGGTGAAGAATATTTTTTTGTGAAAGCAGTATGATTCAACTGCAGTAGGAGTATGAGGAGATGTTAAGAGCAGACAAAACAATAGAACACTGCTATGGAATAATATATAATATACACATGGATGGATTTACACCTCTTTGATCCTCTTTGTTGATATGTAACTATACAATATTATACATACACCTGCATAGTTGCTATGTCCGCTATGTGGATTTAATGTGGATTGGTGTTTCACCTGGTTTCCACATGTTTCTACCTCCTCAGATCTGGCCTCCAGTCATGTTCCCTCCTCGAAGTAATCCAGGTGTTGTAGATCACTGTATTTAGCTGCAACCCTTGGCCGTGGCGTCATGAATTTGGCGTTGGACTTGGGGGAAAAATGAATTTCAGGATGTATCTGTTAAATCTTGTCCAACCTAGAATCTACTCTAGTCTAACGTAATCTAATCCCCTCGAATCTGATCTAATCTCTCTATCTCTCTGTATCTGTATATGCGTACTTGTATATGTATACATACATATATATATAATAGTTATATATCAATATAATGTGTATATTATATGTACGTAATGTACATGTGCATATGCATATCATATGCATATACATGCACGGAAACAATATATGTATATATATATACATTAAATATGTGGATTAGCTTCCTCAATCCTCCCGTGCAACTGCAGCGTCACTAGGAGCCAAGATCTTCTGGTTCAATTGGCTCCTTTTCTGTATGACATGTTTCTTGTTTCTCCCTCTCCATTCCATGGAGTCGCCGACTTCTTTGAAATGAACATTTACAGTACCCCCCAAGAAATCACTTGCAAGCAACATCTATAGAAGTACGGTTGCCTGGAAAAAGTCCTTCAACCCATCAAAATAAGATCCGCAGGGCACAGCCTGTTTTGGGGAGACCATGGCAGACCACTTTTTTGGGTTTCAAGGGCCCAGATTATCCAGGTGCTGATCCCGCAGTTCTCCACATCTGTTGAGCCATGAAACATACACTGCTATCCCATCCCATATTTTTCCATGGGTCAAAATGAAAAACCCGGTGATCGTATTGCCATGGGATGAATAACACTGCCGTAAAAACTGTTAGTAAATCTACGTATGGAAATCTTTGGGTTGTAATCGTCTCCATGAACAACCAGGTGATGTAACTCCCTATCGCCAAATTTACAGATGTATTTTCTTGGCGCTGCTTCCATCGTCGTACGGGGACTCGGTCCCAGCTGCCTTTCACTTGTAGGTCACGATGGAGCTTGCCAACCTGGAGATCACGGATTTTCTTGGAACATTTGGGGATATCATTGGGATAACGAAGAATATGATATAAATTGATATAATATGATATGGCTTTGTGCAGAAATGGGGGATTTACATGGATTTACCTCAATTTCATGGAATTGAATGACACTATTTTGAGGGATGATAAACAACTGGATATTTGGGTACTCTCCTCTTGGACACTCTGGAGATTACGCTACCCATCGGAGGCTCAGGTGACTCAGGTTCACTTTTTTCGAATGCTGTACATGATGATAAACAGATATAACTAGGGTGAGTTCATCCAACAAGCATCTGGCTTTTTCCAACTGGATCTAGCCAGCGAAGTTGACTTAAAACATCTTAAAACCAAACATGGGGTGGGGTTGGAAGGCAACCAAATCTGATTGGTGCCTTAAAGAAAAGGGGTCAAAACCACAGCACCTGCCAAAGTCTCTCAAAGTTAAGGGTTGTACCTCGGCATTGCCAGCCCTAAGAAATCAATCCGACATTATGAGGTCCGTGTTTTTGACCACAATGACGTGGCAGTTTAAAATTGGGTTGGAACTAACCTCGCTTCAATTATTGATGGCTGTTAGATAACCATCCACTGATGTTTTACAAGGTGCTGCCCCCCAGATATGTTTGTTGGTTTAAAAACCACATATAGTAAATAATATAGATGTATTTACCATAAACTATAGTATTGGTATCAAACCATGTCTACATAGTAGTTTATGGTAGTGTATACACCACCATAGATGTCCAATAACAATGGATTATATAGTTTATAATAGTTTATACTATCTATACCACTTTGTTTATATCTACAATAGTTATTGGATATGTTTCAACCCTAGTTATTTTAGTTTTACCTTCCAGTAAACTAACATAACTCTGGAAAATCACGGAAAATCACACTTTTTAATAGGTACATCATTTATAACTGTGATAAATGGCAATGTTTCCCACTGAATTTCGCTTCCCCGCACCTGCTCCCAGGCAGTCTGGCGCTCGGCAGCGCTGAGTGCAGCGCCGTAGCTCACCACGCTCACGGCGGAGGCGCGGCACGCGGACGCCAGGGAGGCCTTACCCAGGGAATTTTGGAGTGTCTTTTGCATGGCACCATCCTATGTATACATTATATGTATATATATATATATATTATGTATATATATATATATTATATGTATATGTATATATATATTATATGTATATATATATATACATTGTATATATATATATGTATATATATACATATATATATATATAAATATGTATTGGATATTCGAACCCCACTGAAACCATACCACTTGGGTGCCATGGCGAACCGTCGCTTCTATGGTAGTAAGCCCAAGACACAATAAGATATAAGCAGATGAAGCATCTGGTGTAGCTTGTATAAAACTTTAAACCTTGGGGATTCCCTAACACTTGCGTATGATCTTGACGCAAGTGACTTCTATGATGCAACCAACACATGGGAAAGGGGCATCTATGAGCTGGACACCCAAACAAAATCAGCAGGCTCCAGTTGCCGCACTGATTTGACATTGAAAACTTTATCTCAATGTTAAAATCATCTAGCAACAACTAGTTTTTGAAATATGCTTTAATTGTGAAGACCCCATCAATGCATATGCTTCTTGCATTTACTCAGATTCACATTTAACCCAAAGAACGTTCGCCTTGGGGTCACAAGATCAGGCTTTGAAAATTAACAGGTGTATAAGTATAGTACTGCATAGTAACCCCAGAAAGATAGAAATGGCTACATATACATGTAATTACTATTTCAGATTGAGATAACATCTTTAACTGCCTGTTTTGTACTATGGATCATTTGTCGGTGGTTTCCGCTCAAAAGAACACCAAACTGGGATCATCAATGGGTTTAAGGGAAAATCGAAAAAGGACACCGTGGATTTCCCCATGAAATGTGGAGGGTTTCCGCTTTCAATTTTCCCTTACCCTCTGGTAAACAAACATAGCTATTGAAAATCACTATTTTTTATAGGTAAATCAACTATAAATGGGCCATTTTCTATAGCTATGTCAGCCATTACCAGAGGGTAAACAAATCCAAAAACCAAATATGGGCGCCTGTGCGGCCTGCCACCGCTCAGAGGCCTTGACCACAATGCCCATGGTGACCTCGAGAAACAGCGCGATCCCATGCGATTGAGGGTGAACGAGAGTGATAAGTCATGGGTCATGGAAAATGTCCCCATTGAACATCACCCAACCATTAGGTTTTTGTGCTCTATAATGGCTACTATAAGGTGATGTCCAATATTCCCGAAATGGGACAGTTACCAACCCCTGTAAGTAAACCACTGATGGAAGAAATCCTGAGTTGGTATAGATGGTAAAAATCCCATGATAATCCCATTGCAAATAACGAAACTACCGTGGATGGTTGTGAAATCCTGCACCAGTTGGAAACTATGCATGGTAACACGGTAAATAATGGGATTATGATGGGATAGACCATCTAATATCTTTTCTAGCAATCAATAGAACCTAAATTTAGTTCACTAAACTATTTAAAGTGACTAATGACTAGAAAAGATGATGTTTTCCCTGGTGTTTCCCAGGTGTCTAAGGTATTTTAAAGGCATCTGGGGGTTGCTATACCACGGCAAGATTTGGTACTGACTAGTAATTCATTGGGTGATTGAAATTTTAACTATATCTTAAAAAATGGAATTTATCGCGTAAATCCTTTTGTCTGAATGGCAAAACACCTGTACTTAAAAGCATCCGGGTTATTTTTGGTTTATGGAGCTTAGTGGATTATAGTGAACCTTAATGGAATCTAATGGATTGTTCCAACCATCCAATTATCTTAACAATGTCATCATTTGAGGTTGATTCTGGGTGTTAAAAGATGGCTGCCCGGTTTTCCGGTTGAGGATTTGGGTGACACATTGACATGGCATCTGGGACTACATGTTGCGCGACCTGTCTGATCCGTGTTCATGAACTCTTCTCTGCACCATTTGCACGTCCCAAGCCACGCAAAAGGATTAGAGGGTATTGACAGTAGATGCATTTAGTCTGGCGGTTCCAACCACTACAATCCAGCCTGACCTGCCCATTTGGTTGGTCCAAACCCTGCTCTGGATGGGGCTCAACGGGATTACCGATGAATCATGTTGACCCCTCGATCATCCCTGTGAACACATGAAACCAGTCAAATAAAAGACGCACCAAGGCTCAGAACATGTATGAACATGTCATGGCACCTCCAATTGTTTCAAGGAGCGCTTTTCCGGATTATTTAAACAATGGGGCTTCTGGATTCTTACAGTAGAAACCCATGAAACCATTTAATATAAAGTTGTAATGATTCAGAAACCATCATGAAACCAAACTCAGTGAAACCATTAATATCCGTTAATCATGAAAATCACATTTAAACACCACCACTGATACGTGGTATTATGAACATTTAATACCGTTAATAAACCACAGATTCTTCAAGCCGCCACTGCTGCACCCACAGCTGGTAGCCCTGCACCTGGTCTGGCTGGTAGCCTTTGGATCGCAGATCCACCAGGGCCAGTTGCCAGTGATGTCGCACCTGAGATGATCAGAGAGTCATCCACGGAAAAAACACTATAGTGACTGGATATGATGTATATATAATATATTGTAATATAATTATACAATTATATACATATATATAGTTTAATTATGTATAATATATGAGTATAATTGATTATATATAGTATATATATACATATGTAAATCAACATGTGATGGAATGTGATCGAATGTGATGGAATGTGATGGAATGTGATGGAATGTGACAGCAAAGTGACGAAATGTGACGAAATGAAACAACATGTGAATGGAATGTGGTGGTACAAATGAAAAGACTTAGGAGCCAAAAGACGCAGAAGAGCAGTAACATATACAGTACACATGTTTAATGATTTATGTGGCAACCTTGCAAAAAACAACACAGAAATAGATAAAGAATGATAAACGTGGATCAATTTTCCGCTGATTGTCAGGCTAGGAATGCGGCAGAATGAACAGGTGCCGACAAGTTCACAAATGACTATCCCGCTCCAGTGATCAGCTAGAGCTCCCAAATTTATGTTTCGTGGGAAAGGCTCCGTCTTCTCTCACTTGGCCCTCACCATGGGGGGAACAAAATGAAGCAACTTTGTGCCTCCGCCCAGTCAAACTATGGGTTTGTGATCTTTGTTTTGATTTGTGATCACATCATGTGTGGTGGTGTTACTTACCATATTTGCAACAGCTGATCCATCTGATCCTATCTGGGCTCCCCAACGCTCGCGCTGAGCAGGCTGTTCTGCATAATGATGTCAGGCTGCAGGGCCTTCCATTGCCGGCTGCGGGATCTTGAGGCTTCCAATTAGCCATTACCATCTGGTTACTTAACAGTTCGCCATGGAAAATTGCCCATTTATAGATGGTTTACCTATTAAAAATGGTGATTTTCCATGGCCATGTTAAATAACCAGATGGATCCAGATGGTAAAATCGTTAAAGAGTTGCCTTTGAAGCGCAAAGCCACTGTACACCAGGACTTGGCCAAGTTTTGCTTGCAGCCGTCAGCCACATGATGGTCCACTCACCCGCTCTCCCGCCACTGCGGCCCCCTCCCTTGGGATGCTTCACTTAGCACCCAATGCGTGAGTATATCACTGAAACTTCAGGTGCCATTTGATTATTTTTTGAGGATCCAAATGTATCCAAATGTCTCAGTTGCAGGTGCCCTGTGGCAATCTAGCATGGCAACGGAAAATCATGAAAATCCAATTCAACATGTGAAAATCAGATAGATTCGGATGATTCAGCGCTACGCCAAGCTACGCCAGCTACTGTTCCCACACCACGAAACCTGCAATTCCATCGAAGCCAAGAGGTGGATGCTTTCTCGCCATTGTGCTCTCTTGGTGAGCGCCGCAAGTTCTTTGCCCCAGTCCTGCACAACGGCGCGCTGCACAGCGCCGTGCCGTGTTCAGCGTCTAGTCGACTCACCATCCCCCAGTCCCCGTCCTTTGCTGTGCGTCCCTGCTGACTAAGCACCATAACGATGGCTGAAACGATATCGGTTCCACGAATTCCAGTGGTGCCATCCACGCGAAAAACAAGAAATGGCCACGGAAAATTCACCAAACATATACAGTAGATGTTTGTTAAATCATTATTTACTTCACTAGCTGGTGAATTTCGCATCATTTCCCCTGGTGAAATTCCCAAAGGGTGTGCCGATGCTAGCATTGTAATCATGTTTTGACATCCTGGCCAATTTTCGCTGGTTGGTCATTGTAAATTCCCAATATTTAAAGGAGGAACGCACATGCAAATAATGTCAAATAATAACGTATCAACATAGACTTGAAATAAATGAAGAAACGAATTAAACGACCATGGTCTGCCAAGGTTTACCCAATTGTCAGGTATTTTACCCGATCGCTTCTTGTGAGAAGGGCTATGGTCGTCTCCATACAGGTCGTTATGAAAAGAGTGACGTCGACTCTCGACTGAGAAGTCGTGCTTGCAAATCTTTCACGAATATTAGCTGTGAAAAGGAACTGTTAAAACAAATGTCATAGAATCTTCCGTCTCACCTGTAAAACGTTGGCGTTTGAAAGCTTTCACCAAATCCCCTTTCAGCATAGATCTCGTTTGGCGGGCAGCTCTTTGGTTTTATCTTGGAACGGATGGTACGACAATGCCCATGTGACTCTTGAGTCATCCGACTGACACCTTTTCAAGTCGAATGGCCCTAAACATCGGCAATAATGAGGCAGAACAATGCCATACATACCTCATTTATACACCCAATCATGCGATTTGTGGGATGGCACTAGTGAAAGCCAACAAAGAGGGCTATATGGGGTTTATATACCAGATCATACCAAATTACAAAGGGAAAATCGCCACAAATTGAAAACTCAACACTGTCCCCGTACTGCGTTGCCCCATTCCCCGCAAATTCCCCGAGTGTTTTTTCTTGGCATCAGAACGCAGTGGATTCGATCTCAACCGAGTGGTATTCAGTACCTTGGCACCCCGGACCCAGCATCTCAGGCTGACAGCGTTGGTCCAACTGTATCCAACTGTCACATCTTGAACTACCCTTTGGTTATGGAACAGTTCGCCATGGGAAATTACATTATTTAAAAGGTAAATCACCTACAAATATGTACAACGGGGTAATTGTCCGTGGCTATGGCTATGTCAAATTACCGGACGGTATCTACCCCACTTTATCTGACTTTGTAAAAACCCCAAATTCTAACCTGACCAGTTCCACATATATATATATATATATGTCAAAAAAATCATTGCTGAATAAGTGAATAACACAGACCTGGAAATAAATGAATCAGTCAGGCGAGCATCGGAAGTCATGACTATAGGTCAAAACCCATGGAACGTCCAAGTGAACCCCAAAATAGTTGGGACTTATGGATGTTCATCCCCTCAAAATATGGTATAGTCAGTGTTGATTCATCCGCAAGTGGTCATCATCACTGTGATGGGAGGCCCAAATCCATGCAAAGTGGGGCCACCTAGATAGCGAGTTGGTGTATAGCTCCAATGAATATGGTTCATGATGCTTGTCGAAGGAAGTTTAGAAATCAAACAATATGGACAGATGAAGAAGCAGAGGTGGGAAGAGTCAGAGAAGAGAAGAGAAGAAGAAAGAAGATCAGAGAAGAGAAAGAGTCAGAAGAAAGAAGATGCAGGTGCGCGAAAAGGTAGAAAAGTCGCGACTCACAGTGTTTTTCCAATGATTTGTGGCTCCGGAGGGTCGGAAGGTAGGCTCGCTAAAGCGGCGGGTGCGGAGCCATCTGGCCAGATGAGAAATGAAAAATTGCACACCGTTGTGGCATGTTGTGGCCCGAAGCACATTTGCAAGTGAAAAAGCTAAAACCACCTCACGTTCGGAGCACTTTTTGAAGTTGAGATGTCGAAAAAGTGCACGCCGTTGTGGCGAAGCACATTTCAAAGTCAAAATGTACAAAACGCACCAACGTCGGACAACTTTTGGAAGTTGAGATGTCGAAAAAGTGCACGCCTTTGTGGGGCGAAGCACATTTGGAAGTCAAAAGTGTTAAAAACTGACGGTCTCAGACCACTTTTGGAAGCTGAGATGTTCAAAAAGTGCACGCCGTTGTGGTGCGAAGCACATTTCCAAATCAAAAAAAATAGAACACCACATGCTCGGACCACCAGGGCGCAGATTTCCCGAGACGGGTTGCATTTTGGAGTATCAAATCTTCAGGTTTGCTAAGATGATTTTGCGTGACAGGTGCAACACTTCGTATGACCTGGCATCACTTTTTCATGGCAGGCGCAGTACTTTAGACAGATGGAGTGGAAAAAGCGCAAAACGAATTGGTACGAGGCCGTCAGCTCTGCACTCGACTTTCCATTTTCGAAGGTGGTCTCGCAAAATTGCTTCGTTTTTGATGTTGCCAACTTTGAAAACTGAAGAAGTCTCGCAGAATTGCTTTGTTTTTGATGCTGTCGAGTTCAAAAATTGAGGAAGTCTCGCAGAATAGCTTCGTTTTCAAGCTTGCAGGTAGACAGATCGATAGGCAGATAGATAGACAGATAGATAAATAGACAAATAGACAGACAGATAGATAGAAAGACAAAAAAAATAGATAGATCGATAGAAAGATAGATAGATGGATAGACAGATAGATAGATAGACAGGCAGATAGAGAGATAGACAGATCGATAGACAAACAGATAGAGAGATAGACAGACAGACAGACAGCTAGATAGAAAGACGGATAGCCAGATAGAGAGAAAGACAGATTGATAGATAGACAGATAGAAAGACAACTAGATAGATAGATAGATAGATAGATAGATAGATATATAGCTAGATAGATGGATAGATGGATAGATAGATAGATGTATAGATTAGATAGATGTATAGATGTATAGATGTAAAGATGTATAGATGTATAGATGTATAGATGCATAGATGTATAGATAGATAGATAGATAGATAGATAGTTACATAGACAGATAGTCAGTTACATAGACAGATAGATAGATAGATAGATAGGTAGATAGATTGATAGAGATAGATAGAGAGAGGTAGAGATAGATAGAGATAGATAGAGATAGATAGATATAGATAGATACAGATAGATATAGATAGATGTACATAGATATAGATATAGGTAGATATAGATATGTAAATATATATATATAGATGTAGATAGATATAGGTAGATATAAAAAGATATAGATAGATATAGATAGATAGAGACAAATAGAGATAGATATAAATAGATATAGATAGATATAGATAGATATAGATAGATATAGATAGATAGAGACAAATAGAGATAGATATAAATAGATATAGATAGATATAGATAGATATAGATAGATATAGATAGATATAGATAGATATAGATAGATATAGATAGATATAGATAGATATAGA
>Ga0126342_10021838_pt1 | contig 10632 bp, 12 predicted proteins | sample Cyp1metagenome_FD_92528 | JGI IMG/M metagenome (GOLD analysis project Ga0126342, IMG submission 92528) | Coral microbial communities from Lord Howe Island, Old Settlement Bay, Australia - Cyphastrea 1 metagenome | ecosystem: Host-associated > Invertebrates > Cnidaria > Coral ...
TGATATACTATATATTCTATAATATATATATATTATAATATATATACATTCTATAATATATATATTATATATAATATAATGTTATATTATATATTATTTATTTATTATATATATATATATCATATTATATTATATTATATTATGTTATATTTTATTATATTATAATATATATTATATTATTTATTATATATTGTATATTATATTATATTATATTATATATTTTATTATGTATATATATATATATATTGTAATATATTATAATATAATATATTATATTTTATTATATTATATATATATGTATATCGACCATTTCTTCTCCCATTAATCCATGTTTGTTGGTAATGCTTCGCCATGAGATCTGATCCTGGTGCCATGACTCTCGCCGAGGACTGGAATCTTGGTCCAGGCGACTTGGCGCAGGGCGAGAGGGCGATTTACTGGGGGATTGCCAGTGATTTTAATCGGTAAAAACCGGTACAACATCACTGAATCAGTGATTTGTACCAGTGGTTTTAACATGTTTTAACCATTATGGTTCATGCGGTAAGCCCAGTAATCAACATAATAAACCATCCCCAGGTACTTGGGGATGCGATTTCAACCGTGTAGGTTTATGGCAGGTTGCCCACATCAATGTTTATATTTGATACTTTTGGATACAACCATGAAGATCACAGTTTGTTTTCAGACGTGGGGCTCGATTTTGTTTGTTTTCCCCAAAAATGATCAAACATGCCTCAAGTTGGTGATGGTGACATGTTGATACTTGGGTAACCAGGCAGCCCAGGCTTGTCATTTCTGCATGTTGAAAATTCTTCGAAACCAGAAACCTGGATCTGAGGTGAGGATGTTGAAACCGCTTTGCAACTTCAGCCGGTTCAATCTGACTGACGACCTCACGTGAACTTCAACATCGTTCAAGACATCGAGGAGCGTTTAACCGATTCGCTCCCCATGTGTTTAAAAAGGGGAGAGGATAGCTATTATCAAAGTTCTTTGAAGGCATTTTGGAGTCATGGGTTTTCTTTGCTGCTGGTGGACTATCAAAACAGATGCTTCACACATCCTCAGAATTGTTGAACACTACGAGCATTACCCAAACAAGATCTGGATGAGTATATGAGCTATGGTCAATACTCATGGTTAATAACCATTAAAAACGGGGCTAGTCATCCAATGGTTCATAGGGATGACCATCAACCATATAGTGAGTATTGACCATGGCTCATATGAGTTTGTCCAAAAAAATGTAATATCACACATCCGGTTAAACCTCATGGCTGATCGTTATTTTGTTATTTTCCCGATGCAAATTGATAGAAGTGGTACATTGGCGCATTGTCGGACACACCCATGTACACAAGATATATATATATGTATGTATATAATATATATATATATGTATAATATATGAATCAAAATTGTTGACCTCCATAAAAGTGCTAACGTTTTTTTGTTCATTGGAAACAAAACCATCTTGAGCCCTGGTTCGGGATGGTGAGCTATTTAGATGTTCACCAGTTTTCCAGGGTGTATATGTTTGATGATATTCATGGCCATCTATGACAATGATCATCAATTATCATCAATTATCATCAATTATCATCAATTATCCAACATATATCCAACATATATCCAACATATATCCAACAAGTATCCAACATATATCCAACATATCCAACGTACCCGTTCTTGGTGCTTGCACCCAAATGCACCCTGTGCTCCCGAAGATTGGATGTCTCGCAGGAGCAGCCCGCCGCCCACCACAAGTGTCAGCCGAGCAATGCGCGCTTGGGGATGCTGATGCGAAGGACAGAGAGAAGGACGACGAGATGATGAGTGGAGCGAGAAGAGTTGGAAACGACGGCCTGGTGGTTTCAAATTGCACCACGATGGTTTCTAAACTCCCATAATGTTGGGATATAATGGGATATAAAATTCAATAGCCCATATAACATCCTATAACTATATGATTATATGAATTATATATGGAGGTTTCCGTTTTGTCATGGGGGTACTGCCAGTTATCATCCAGTCGTCATGGAGGACCATGACTTAGTATAGGTTAACAACCATGGTGACGACTGGGGATGACTTAAGAACCCCCCCTCTATGGAAGCCAAGGCCCATTTGGTCCGATGTTGTACCCTTCTTGAAAATGGTGGATTTTCTACAGTTACTTTAAATTGCCAAAGGGCTGTAAACCTCCCATAAATGTTTAATGTGGGATTGACTCAGTGCTTTTTGAACCTCCCATAAATGGATAAATGGGATCGTTTTACAAGGCATTGATGGTAATTTTGGAGACGGTTCATTATTGGATTTGCCACATTCTTATACAATCTTACACATATGTTTACAGTGTTGTGTTTTATTTCAAACCGTAAGAAAACATGGTGATTTCAATTAATTAGTTGCTGAAGCAATCAGTTCAGGTTCACCCAATAAACTTGGCATATTGCCAAGTTGATCTACAAGACCGGGTCGTTTCTGGAGCACTTTTCTCATAGACAAGCCTGGCTAGGTTTTGAACAGGATCACGATCTAGATTTTCTAGGGAATTTTCATTGCCAAGCTACATTATATGACATATGATGGTAGTGCTTTGATTAACAAACAATCATTCCATGAATCTCACAACAAGAATGCAGATATGTTTTTGTCCACAAAAACATGTTTGACAGCAATCTGGTCAGCAAAAAAAACGCTCCGAAAGAAGGCGTTGGTTTCATTTTTGTTTGTCCCTTGAGGAACATCCAACAGGAATTTGAAACCACCAGCAGTTAGAATCCGTGGCAGCTCTCCTCACTGTACAAGGCTGCTGTGGGGGGAATCGCCCGACGCAATTTGTGTATTCGACGATTCTTAGCGGAATGGGAATTGCAATATGCTCAGAATGAAAAAATGGGTACGGTTATACGATTTGCTTTGATGGGAATTGTATGGAATTGCTATACAATGTTATAATATATATATATTATATAATATCTTATTATCCAATATTGGCACTTTTTTAAACCAACCAAAAGCTACATACCGGAATGACAGAGTTTTGGGATGTTTGGGGCACTGTTCGAATGTGGTTGGGACATGCTTTGGAATGCTGCTAGTTTTGAGTCTTTGAGTTTAGAATTGAAGAGGTATACGCTGCATGCTCGTAAAGCCTATCAGATTCTCCAAAAAGGCGTAGACGCATTGATCATCAAGCTGTGAAAATTGTAAGTTGTCATGAAGTGTTGGATTGAACTAAAATGTGCCATGGTCAAGATTTGGTGAAATTGCCTATCTTGGGCTGGTCATGAATTGATCGATTTTCAAACATGGGGGTTTCTCAACATGGCGGATCCATGTGGCACATTCGAGTGGTGCGCAATGCAGCATCTGATAAAATGATATTACTTATTCATGGATCATTTGATCATTATCTTAATATTATATTATGATCAATGAATTATATATATATTCATCAATGAGCAGTCAATATTCATTCATATCCATGTTCAACGCAGCCAAGAGAAGTGATACCCACTGGGTTTTTTGTTGCAGCCAATTGGCCGGGATGTGCTGGGTTGATCTGACAGTTGCAGCCACTTGGGTGCCGACTTAAGAGAAATAGCTAAAACAGCAACAACCAAAGCCGCTAGTAGCTAGTACTAACGACAAATACAGTTACAAGTTACAAGCATATCTGACATATCGTCTTAAGGTACATCTTGGTTGGGCATGAACAAAGCTGTTGTTTTATCGCAATTTTGGTGTTGGAATAGCACAATGCCCTGCTTTTCACGCTCAGAGCTTAGCTTGACATTTTTATGTGGGTCAACCTTGGATGGGTCATCATTTGTGCTTCAAATCTTTTGCTAAACAGAAATCTACTGGTTGGTGGTTTGGAACACGACTTTTATGACATTTAAATATATAGAGAATAATAATCCCAACTGACGAACTTATATTTTTCAGAGGGGTTGACACCACCAACCAGTCTAAATCATTTAAGTTAGCTGAACATATAATTTAGGTATCAGGGTATCTAAAAAGTCCTGGCCTGACTTCGTTGTAGGGCTCCATATCATCTTTTTGAGCACCGTGCCGCCTCACAGTGCCCCATGCTCAGCGCCCGCGCGCAACGCGTCAGCGTTTTGGATGAGTTGTTCCTGTGGTCGGTCACGCAACCAGCTGGCCCACTGAAGGAGCCCCTGGTCAAAAAAAGAATTTGAGTTCGCCAAGTCGCCAAGACTGGAATATTAGAGTATGCACTGTGTTCTTCACATACCCTCTGGTAATGACTAACAGTTTGCTATTGAAAATGGCCATAGAAATAGTGGATTTTCCCATTAAAAATGGTGGATCTTTCCATTGCAAACTGTTAGTTTACCAGAGGGCACACAACAGTCTGGAAAACTTTTCGAGTCGGACGTGTCAGTTTATGTGTTGGGGCCAAGTTACCAAGTTTTTGGGCCTTTGGACCAAGTTCTTTTCTGCAGAGCATATTCGGTTGATTCTCAACATGGAGAGCATAACATATAGCATAGTGGATTTTATGTGTATTTCACTTGGATTTTACGTGGATTTTATGGTTGGAACAAAAACACTGTTTTTGGCTTCCTCCAGGAAAAAAAGTACCAATTGATCAATTGGTTCTTGTGAAAGGACCACCTTCCGATCACAGCTCCGCTTATTCGAAACGCTGTCAGGACCCCTCCTTGCCCAGCAGCAGGGAATTGGATGCCATGTTCCGAGCGAGCCTTTGGTAAAGCACAACGGGCGGTAACTAGGTGATCGGGATGTAAGAAGTTTGGGGGCTAAACAACCACCAAAAATAGGGGACTTTACAAGCAAAAATCGTGCTGCAGCTGCTGCATTCAGAAATTTAAGCAGCCACAAAGATGCGGAAATTGACCGGCAATTTAGTGGCGGTTTGAAGCTGGAAAAGCGGACATGCAATTCAAGAACCTGTGGATTCCACTGGCAGAAATGGTTGTTTTTGTCATAGCTAAGGATTGAAGGAAGAAACATTCGAAAATTCAATAAATTTCATATACATGATATGTCTATTTATCCAGGGGTGTGGTTATTGGATCAACATCCAAAATTCGGCCGTCAGATTGGCTGGACATGGAATATCATGGAATCAGTGGAATCGCAACTCCGATTGAACAACTGATTGCAGTCATATCTGGGTGCGATTTTTGTTGGCTTCTTCAATGGATTGGTTTTGTTGGGAAAATCTACAGGAAACCATGGTTTTTACCGTCAAATATTAATGGGTTTCCTGTAAAATTTTCCCCTCATCCAATTCTATGACTTCTGGTATGCCATTCTATTGGTTTGGTCGCACCTCTATCGGTTGGACTGGTCCGTCTTTTCTGAGATCTCCGCTGCAACTGAGGAATCTGCTGGCGAAACCAGAGGCGCGAGGGTCTCGAAGAGCAATTCCTGCAATGGGCCATGGGAGACTTCTTCATTATCTACCAACCTGTCCTTGACCAAATTGTTCAATGGGAAAGAGGCTGGGATTTGCATATCATATACACATGGAGGTTTCCTAAAATGGTGGTACCCCTAAATAATTCATTTTAACAGGATTTTCCATTATATATATACATCATCAAGCTATTGCGGATCCCCCATTTATGGAACCCCCATATATATAATATTGATTAATATTGTATAACTCTATATATATATATGATATAAACTACATATAATATATATATATATATACACAATGATATACTCATCTTGGTACACCCCATGGGCGAGGCACCGCCATCGGTTTCGCGCGGCCGATCAGGTCCAGCGGCGGGGCAGTAAGTGTCTTAAATCTGACAGCAAGTTATCACCATCAATTAGTAGTAAAAGTATTCATAAATTAATAGATTTGCCAATTTACTAATCCTGGGTTGAGATAAATCTAACATAGCCATGGAAAATGGTAATGGAAGTATTTAATAGGTATAAGCCATGAATATGTTGAGTTACCAGAGGATATATATATAATTAAATGTATAATGTAATATATATATAACTACACAATGGGAACTTACTTCGGGTACATGTTGAACATTTGAACACGGGAATATAAGTGGGGCTTTAGATTCTTTGACCTGCAACATTGTTGGGAGTGTGTTTGCTGAGTGCCTTCCGTTGTTTTTGCTGTTTCGTTACTTTCTGCTAGTCAAACATTGCGAAAGAACATCAGGATTTTGGATGGTGAAAATCAGCTATAAGCAGCAGATATCAATTGGGAGATTTTCCATTGCCAGGATAGATTCTCAGAGGATAGGTCTTTGACATAGTAACAGTAACATATGTATATATATAATATATATATATATGATAATCATAGCAAAAATAATGATAATAATACTAATTAATGATAATAATCATAACAATAATAATCACATGTAATAACAATAGTAATACATATATATATATATCAATATTTAATACTAGTAATAACAATAGTAAATAGTAATAATGATAACATCATTTCTTGAAATACATGGTTGCATGTTCCAGCCCTGCTTTGGGTCCATGATCTCATTTGCAGGTGAGAGGCAGCCAAGGACAGGCTCCCGACCCAAGATCCCGGCTATCTGCTGGTAGCCGATTAAATTAATTTTAAAGCACTGGATTTGTGTTATTTGGAGGTTAATCCTATGGATGCAACTGGTAAGTGGGATTACATCCCAGCTATGACTAGGATCATCCAGTTAGCAAAAAATCAGGCTTACTAAGCAATTGCGATTTGTGGGATCCTCCAAGCTCCTGATTTTAGGAGCTGCAGAACGCCACGGAAGGCCGTGGGTGGCTACGCTCTCAGACCCGATGGCTTCAACGTGTTGAGGTACTGAACCCCTGGCTTTTCACCCAAAAGATTATGGAAAAGGCTTTCCCAAAAGAAACATATGTTAACCACAAGATTATGAACAAGCACTTTCTTGTTTTATCCCAAGGCTTTTTGAATTTTGCCCAGAGCCGTATGTTTGCATTTCTACACTTCTATATTCTATACGAGTGTTGTTTCTGCTATACTCATCATTTTGGCGCAATTGGTTATACAAGGTGGCACCGTGATCAACTGGATAGGGGTCGGGTATATCAGCTGCTGGTAAAAACTTCCACTTTGAGGCTAGCACACATGATGTATCCCTGCTTGCCTTGGTTCAACAACAACACTTTGGGGGTTCCTGAACTGGGGAGACCCCCAGTCATCCATGTGATATCCATATGATTTTCGGATCCATGAAATAAACCATCCAGCTATTGGGGTACCCCTCGGTTTTACCGGTTTTGAGTTCCAGTCTCAGGTCAGCCTCCAGCTGGAACTTCTTGTTGCAAGGAGGCTATGCTGCCCCATCATCATCATCATCATCATCATCATCATCATCATGATCGGTGCACCGTAACTGTCTATAAACATCTCTAGACAATTGACACCACGAATTATAATTTATGAAAACATATACAACATAATGATTGATTTATAATGATAAATATAAGGTTATATAAGTGCATAAATTAGAGATGAATGATAGTGTATGATAGTGTAATAATCTCGGCAAATTATGGTTACCTCACTACGACCGAACCGGAATCATGGTTAGAATTCGGCTAATCATCCCTACATGATCCCAAATGGCCTCAAAAATCAGGTTAGTGAAATACTAGGACAACTTCCCAAAATGATATATCATTGATACATTAAAAACATATCAACATTAGCAATGACTTGTCAACAATGATACAGTATCATAATTATCATATTTGTCAATAATGAGATCATAAATATTTACAACAATAGCAATCATGCCTCATAATTTGTCAACAATAGCAATGCCAATTTGTCAATCATATATCAACAGCAATTGATCTTTGTCAATACCCATAAGATCCATGTATGGTATATATACTAACATTTGGGGTATATTGATGGTAAATGTCACCATATATCGCAGCACCATGGATCCTATGGGATATATCAACAATCATATCATCATGGATCATCAATTTGTCAATCTCTCATCGGACTCTCCAGGCGAAACCGCAACGGACCTGGCGCTCTGCTCCCGGAGTTGCTGGCCCCGGAGATTCGTACTCCGTTACAACACCGTTGTTCTGCGTTGCGTCAAAAACGGTGCACCCCATGACATTGCATTGCATCAGATACACATTATATGTCGTTATATATATATATAATTAATATAGACATATCGAGTGTTTGGCTTGGCTTTGTGTGTATATATGCAAACATACCTTTGCCTTTGTTGATCTATGTTCCTGTTGAAACAGTGGAAGTCCATCCTGACTTTCGTTTGTGGGGTGCAGATCCAGCAACATTGGCTGAGCAGGGAAGTTCGCAGAAGAAAACACATAAGTCCTGACAAAAGACACAGCACTTTTTCTGCCTTCCCTCACCACCATATAATGCATCACTTCAAGACTTCATTAAGATTACTTACAGGGAACATATATACACCAGAATTCTTGTTTATCAACATTATGGGATGACAGTTTATGAGAGTCATGTTGTTAATAACACCCATTATCACTACATAATATGGGGGCATGTTCTCGAGTTTTTTTTCCCCAGACTAATCGAAGCACCGCTTGGTTTTCCACCAAGGTCCGTGCATGGACCGTGGGTGACGAGAGTCGCCAGAAGGATGACGCGAAACGCGACCGTTTGGTCACTGAGCGCTTTGTAGCAGAGCATCCGCGTCGCGTCGGTGTGGGTTTGAGGGACTTGGATTTATAGAAGCGGAAAAGGGAGATCCTAAATGTGGTTACCCTCTGGTAAACTAACATAGCTATGGAAAATCACCATTTTTAATGGGTAAATCCATGATGGTTCAGCCAGATATTTGTGGACTATAGTGGACTGGACAGATCATGGGGATATGGGAATATTAATTAAAATTCTACCAGATTGGAAGTCAATCTCAACCAGAAATGCGTTTGATATCGTGTGATAAATATTCGTAAAATTAGTAATTATGACGATATAGTACGATATAATATATGTTGTAAAAGTAAAATGTTTTATATAGATAAATGTAAATGTTGATGTAACTCTCCAAATGTTATTCCTTATTATAGTGTTGGCATGTGATGCCCGCAGTGATGAATTGCCGATGTTCGATGGTTACATTGGTTACATCCTGCTGGATCTCCTTTTTGTGTTTGTTTTTTAGATTCCCGCAGCATGCTCAAAGTCAGCATGTTTGTGACGGTTTCACCTGCCAAATGTTCGCCACTGTGCAGCAGAAAAAAACGATGAACCTTTGGTGAGGTCAGTCTGCCGATTCCAGAGCGAAAAGCTTGGTTTAGCCGCCCAGGGTTGATGATTTAAAGTTCAAATGATGTTGATTTTATTCATAAAACCATATATGAAATCATATTCTATCATATATAGTGACAATTTATAGTGAGTGTTCCCATTAAAAATGGTGATGTTCCATAGTTATGTTAGTTTACCAGAGGGTATCATATTCTATCATATATGGTACACATCCATTTTTCACGGTGAACTCCCGAACTCACCCCATCTTTTTATCTCGGCGTTGGGCTCAGTTGGGTGGCACGTTGTGCCCCCGTCACCGCGGCGCACGCGGATTCACCCCGGTGAGCTCAGCGGAGTGTGAAGCTGGGGCATTTTTGGGAGTTGGAGCTTGGAAAAGGAGCTTGGAAAATTGCCGGAATGGAAATTCAGATTAGAGTTTTTTTTATGTTTTTTTCAGGGTTATGATATGTTATGATACTTGCCCATAGAGAAAATTCACTATAAATATTTGTGGCCATGAGTTGGCTCTAATGTGGATGATCCCCTTGGGGTGGTGGCTATTGTTTCGTTATCTATCCGAAATGATGTGAGAAAGAATCGTGCATGGAGCTACCTGCAACCCAAATGAAACTTGTTGTGGATGGTTATCTCTCGGTTCGTTGGTCAGACCTCAAAATCAGGAGCATTTCAGTTTCAGATATAATTAATTAATACGTATGAAAACAATGTGATATCAACCCCAGATAAATAAACCCCTAGGCTGTCAAATTTCCCAGGGGGTTCAACTTACTGTAGTATGAAATTCATCACCATCTTGGGGGAGCCAAGAATCACTTGTCCGCCCTGGATTTGGTATGGAAATGTATGGAACCCAATCCTTCACGCCATATTCAGCAGTTATTTTCTAGTAAGATACCCTCTGGTTATTTAACATAGCCATGGAAAATGGCCCATTTATAGATGGATTACCTGGATTACCTATTAAAAATGGTGATTTTCCATGGCTATGTTAGTCATAACCAGAGGGTAATATGTTTGACCACGTTGTTCCGGCACCAACAGGATTTTCTTGGTTTCCTGGGTCGACAGGTGTCACAATGAAGTTTTGCCGAGCAATGCTTGGCTTTTCAGTCCCTTGGTGCTCGAAGTGGTCTGCAGGGTGCCACGAATCTATTCAGAACCCAAAATGGATCAGCATGGATTGTTTAACAATGAATAAGTAGCTACAATGTGAGGCCCCCAAGATAGCTAAGTTGGTTTATAACTCCAATAACTATGGTTTATGGTACTTATAACTATAGTTACTGGGGCTTATAAACCAACTTAGCTATCTTGGGGGCCTCACA
>Ga0126342_10021839_pt1 | contig 10631 bp, 13 predicted proteins | sample Cyp1metagenome_FD_92528 | JGI IMG/M metagenome (GOLD analysis project Ga0126342, IMG submission 92528) | Coral microbial communities from Lord Howe Island, Old Settlement Bay, Australia - Cyphastrea 1 metagenome | ecosystem: Host-associated > Invertebrates > Cnidaria > Coral ...
GGTTGCATGTCGGTGTGCAAGGGCCGGGATGAAAGTGAAATTGTAAATGAAATCAAGGACCCCCCCCGTCCATAATTGAAATTGGCTCTGGCCCCCCTCCATGCCACTTAAACCCGTGCCCATGTATAAAGTCTCATGGTGGGGATCACTCGAAGTAAGGAAGGCACTCAATCATCAAAACTTGAATCAAATCCAAATTCGGACCAAGAGAAAGAGAGTCAATCATCAAAACTTGAAATCCAAAATCGGGCCAAGAGAAAGAGACGGATGTCAATCAAACATTTTAAATTAAAACTTCAAATCCAAGTTCGGGCCAAGAGAAAGAGAGGGCAATCAACCATCAAAACTTGAGTTCCACATTTGGGCCAAAGAGGGCAATCAACCATCAAGACTTGACATCCAAATCCGGGCCGAGAGACAGGAAAGGTCAATCAATCATCAAGAAATCCAAAATCAGGCCAAGTGGTCAATCAATCACCAAAACTAATTAATTAGAGTGATCAACCATTAAGACTTGGAATCTTAAAATCGGGCCAAGAGAAAGAGAGTCCATCAATCATCCAAACTTGAAGTAACACGACTCGACGACACAATCGGGCCAAGAGAGAAGAAAGAGAGTCAATCATCAAAATTTATCAAGATTTGAGTCTCCAAATTCGGGCCCAGACTAAGAGATTCAATCATCAAAACTTGAAGCTCCAAATTCGGGCCAAGAGAATGAAAGAGAGTCAATCAATCTAATCACCAAACTTGAAATCCAAATTTCGGGCCAAGAGACTTCAAAGAGACAGAGAGTGGTCAATCAGAATCATCATCACAACTACAAGAATTTGGGCCAAGACTGAGAGTGAGAGGTCAATCAACCAATCATCGCAACTTGAAATCCAAAGTCGGGCCTCAAGAGCAAGAGAGTCAATCATCAGCAAAACTTGAAATCCAAATTCGGGCCAAGAGAGAGGTAATCATCAAAATTTGAAATCCAAATTAGGGCCAAGGAAGGGTCAATAATGATCAAACATTGAAATTCAATCAGTCATGACAACTTGAAATCCAAAATTCGGGCCAAGAGAAAGAGAGGGCAATCAATCAAAACTTGAAATCCAAAATCGGGCATGTTTTTATGTTTTACATGTCATTTTTCAATATCCTGTTCTGGTTTGTCAGTATTGTATGAATTTGTCAATAAACTGTCTTTACAGGAAAGCAAGCGAAGCCATCAGTTGTCTATACTAGAGGGTCTGGAATCATTTGTTGCTGAGAGTTTGCTTTTTGGAATTCAAGAACCCTCGCGATAGACCATGCACTGGTAACAGTGTTTCAAAGTGATTGGTGCGGTCGGTTCCGCAGAACATTTTGTTCAAACCGCCCTTATGCTCAGAAGCTCACTTAGTTCAATGGCTGACTTGCCTAGCTGGGACAACAGGCCTCAAGTCGATTCGGCTGCACTCCTAGCAGTCGTTTTGAATCTGGTGGCAAAGTTCCCAGAGACAAGCCGTTTGACAGGGCTGACTGAGTTGCACGCCCGAGTGCGCCGATGTCCGGTGGAGTTTCCAAAGCCAAGCCTGCCAGTTCCGATGCTTCCTTGCGTCGAAGTTGGCTGCGCGAGATGCTTAGGGCTCACAGGCGGCTACTCCTACCGCTGGCGCCACATTGCCTGGGTGAAGCCGTACGATGAAGCTCGTAGAACTGGAAGCGTACCATTGGAAATGGTGCCAGGTGTTGTGACAGGGTCGTATGAATTGCTGCTCACAGCAATCAAATTCGACAGGGACGTAGGAGACTGTCCAGTCCCCCGAAGCCTTCCCACCAGATCGGAATTGATGGACAAAGATGAATCCACCAGGGCTGCCTTATCTGCAATGCCCTTGGAGGCATACCATGCTTTGGATCGGGATTTGTCTGGTTCAGACGCAGAAGAGGAAGCCAGGTGGTTAGCAGGCCACGACTGAAGGATCGTCAGCTGGATGAAGTGCTTCACCACCTACATTTCAAATTTTTGAACTTGATGGAATGGTGAGAAGTTGGTTTTAAAGGTCGACAACGACCGACAGAAGTTTTTGGATGAAAGGTACAGTGTGAAAAGAGTATCTCACTCTGAGCAGTTTTCAATTAATTTGTGGAAGGTTTTCAATTTTGTCACTTCTGTTGCACTCAAACTTTGTGAATGAGTCAGTGTGGAATCGGGAATTCAGTTTATGCCTTGGTGTCAGTGATGTTGATGCCCGGGGTGTCATGCCTTTTAAACAAGTCAAGGCCCAAGCGCATTGTCACTTGCGTCAATTGTTTCAATTTCAATATTTGAAGTTGGATCACTTTTCATTGTATACAAGATACTGCACAGACAAGACTCCAAAAATGCAACAAGAAAGAAGCTTACTGCAAGTAAGGCAGTACAACTAGTAAAGTAAGTTTTGCAGCACACATTGCGCCCTTGATGTCTGTAGCGCCATCTTGCGCAGCGCAATTGTTGCCGGAGCAATATCGACAGCAAGTTGCGCAGTACCCCAGGAAAGCGCAGCAAGTGTTTTGTTTGCAATTGGAAAAGGTTGGGTTTGCTAGGAAGTGTTTCGTTTGCAATTAGTACTAAGTGTTGCGCGCTGCTTCGTCATTGCAGCAAGCATTCAAATGCTGAGTATCTAAGGCCCTCTTCTTGCTTCATTCGGAGTGCCCAGGATCTGCTGTTGAGCTTCTGTTTCTTGGCTCTTTTGGTGGGACAGCCGTTGGTGGACAGTTGTGTTTCTTTTTTGGTTTAGTGTGTTTTCTGTTTTGCCAAGGCAGCAACTTGAGAAGAACCCGCCGAGATCTCCTTTGCAGTACATCCTGGCATCTGTCAAAACCAGCCTTGAGCAGCATCTTGGACAGAATGCTGACATTGACATTTCATGACATTTCCACATAAGTTGTGATCGGCTCTTGGTTTGTGATTGAGGTTCCACAAAAAGAAAGGCATTCGGTATGACAACACCTAGAAGTAGCGATGAGATTGCTCCTTGGATTTCAGCGAACAGATAAAACTTAAAATGTCATATGTAATTACTGTTTATGATGTGTTTTCTGTGTCACTGCCAACTGATGCCGGTTTAATCTTTAAAAAACGCCCCCCCCCCTTCCTTTGCTTGACTCAGGGCAAGATTGTTCTGTGGAATGGCCAGACCTATCACTGGCCATGCAAAGTAGTCATTCTTGGCTATGGCACTGGGAACCAAAAAATTGGGTTCAAGGCCAGGCTTCTTTTAATTTCTGAATGTGTCATCAGTCCGTTTGTTAACATGAAGCCTGAATCTGAATGGAGATGTTAAGTTTTCAATTTATGTTCTCCAGCCCAATGGGCTGTGCAGGAAGCACCATGGGGAATTGTGGAGGCAAGGAATGCTGGGAAAGTGTGGGAACATCGCCTTGGCCTGAAACTGCCAAGGGGGCAACTTCGTTGCAAGACATATGTCGTATTATTGTCATGTGTGTCTTTCTTCTTTCATGTGTTGTCAATTGCGCAACGTACAATCTGATTGTGTTCAAGATGTTACCGATTTGGTTTGTGGTGTTGATGTTATTGACCCAGGCACATGGATGAGGGGCAAACCAGATCTGGCAAAAAGATCAGTGGCCTCCATGCGGTGGTTCAAGAAGAGGCGCCCCATTTGAATGACAACTCATGCCAATTTATGTCAACTCAGTTTAATTCATGTCAATTCCTGCTGAGACACTTGAATTGCTTCCTTAGTACCCATTTAGTAGCTTGATTGCAGGTGCTAACCCACGAATGCATCGAGGAGCTTATGTTGGAAGTGCTTTCTCGCCCATCGGAAGTGATCAGGCCCCTTGCCAACACTGATTCAGCATAAGCCTTTGTTTGATTGAGGCAATTTTTATTGGGACAAATAGATCTGTGTTGTGGTGTTTTTTGAGGTTAACCTGCTCATGGGGGTGGCATCGCAGCTTGGGGGTGGCATCGCACCTTGGGGGCGGCCTCCCTGCTGATGTCAGTGCTGGGCTTGTCGGGCGTGGAAGTTCTTCTCCTATCCTTCAAGCTCAGCACCAACCTGCAGGAAGACCACGCAACGGTGATGGGCTTCTTGAATGGCACTTTGCCCCACAAAGAGCGCCTGGGTTGCACAGGGTATGCAACTTGTCTGTTGTCATTCGTGTCAATTGTGCACCTTGTCATGTGTGCCAATGGTGCAACTTGTCACTTGTGTCAGTCATTTGTGTCTACTGCGTCAATTGTAATCGCTTGTAATCAGTTTGGTTGCTTCTGGAAAGTCAGTTTATGTGTTCCTTGATAGTGCTTGGAAATGTGTTTCTTTTGCTTCTTGCTGAGGGCTTCGTCCAAAGTGGTCCAAAACATGTGGGACGATGAGAAGGGCACCACTTGGTGCCTAGAGGACTTTCAGGCTTCGCTGTTGAATGCTCGACGGGTCTGGCAGGACAGGCACCCCACAGCCAAGATCTATGTTGTGCGTTCCGGGATGGCGCCGAAAGCTCGATCTCGACCACCCTTGCCACTTGGGCCAAAGCACTGCCAATATGGCGGCAAGTTCTTGCCACAGGCGGCTGAAACATTGCGCAATGAAGGCTCTCCTGCAGTTGCTCCAGCGCAACGGAAAAGCCCACCCCTTAAAAAGGAGGAGCCTGCACAAGCTTCCAGCGCAGTTGAATCAGCTGCTTCTTCTAGTTCTGTAAAGGAGGCGCCTGCGGAAATTTCTGTGAAGGAGGAGCCTGCGCAAGCTCCCATTGGGTTGGGCCTGCCACCGGAACCATCTTGAGTCAGTCATATGTGATGATAACTGGGTTTGGTCTTGGGGCACAAAATTATGGGAATGTCACCAAAGTAGAGCCTGCTTCCGCTGTGAAGGATCAGGTTGTCAAGGAGGAGCCTTCAACTTCGTCACCTTTGACTTTGCCTCCTGGTCTTGAAAACATGAGCCCAGCGCAGAAGAAGGCTGGAACTGATATGGTACGATTGATAAATTTGAACAATGCTTTTGAGCTCACGTCTGGCACATCTAAAGTCAGCCAGAAACAAAATAAAAGATATCCACTAGAAAATGATATGTAGGGGACCTCTCTGGGACCTCTACGGCACCCCAACTGACCTCTACGGGGCCCCAATCATGACCTCTGCTGACCCCCCCCTAGATAACTGTTTTCAATAGTCTTGCCTCTGCAGGCGAAGCTGGGCCAACCTCAATTTCGGGAGATGATCCGGAACCAGATTGCATTTCTTCAATCACTTCTGGATGAGACCGATGAATCATCTGATGCTTCCGGCCCTGTGGACATGGTTTTGTGTCTTGTCTAGTCAGTCTAGTCGGTGTAAAAGCCCTGCTATGTTTGATTCAGTTCACACCCTTTGCAAACTACTGGCTCATTTGTTTTGTCATTTTGTTGGCTTTGGCCCAGGGATGAGATCCTGAGAGACTACCAGATCGAGTCAGAGGTCAGGCAGCTCTTCAAGATGGCTCGGATCAGTAGATCGCAAAGGATCAAGCTCATGATTCTTGGGTGAAAGATATAAGTTGTTGATCCTTACTTAGTGAAACTGATACCACTGACTGCTACATATAAGAAACTAGGAGTATGGATTATGGGCTTGACTTTGCAACTTATTATGTTTATTGATGACAAGATAATAACATTCCTCAAGTTTAGCATTGCTCAGGATGAAAATGCTCTTTCGATTTTGCCATAAGTTTGAGAGCAACCAGTGGCTTCGAAATTGTATCAGCAACTTGGCGTCAGGCAGTCTTGTAATTGCATCTGAACTTTTCGACCTTTTGCAAAAACCACTTAAACAGCCTGAATGATTTACCTGTCCAGGAAACGAAGAGAAGAGAGGCTTCCTGCAGTGAGGGATACTATTGTAGCAGTGCAGCAGGCTAGAAATGGCCTTTTTCACTTTCTTGGGGCGCTGTAGGTCATGATAGGCTTGTCATTTGTGTCAATTGTGTCAATTGTGTCATGTGTGGTCTCTGAATGGGTGGCATGGGTATGGGTGTTTAGATGAATGTGATTGCAAATTCCGATTGAGTATGTGCAATACTGTGTTCAAATGTTGTTCAACAGATGGTGGGTTTGTCTTTTACCCATGGAATAGCCCATTGGCATATTATAAGATACCTGGGCCCGCAGCGTGACCCTCAAAAAAGGCTGCCAACTGTTGGAGTTTGACTCTTGAAACTAAAAGCAGTTCATATTTTTTTTGCTCAGTGGATGTTGGTGCGCACACTGTCATTGTTGGATCTGTGTGTTTGTGGTGGTTGTTTTGCGTGGCAAGTTGTAATGAATCAGGCCATGCTTGGAAGTGAACTGTGGGAGGGCCAAGGTCTTGTCCAGTCAATTGCAACTTTCACCTTTTCTACCAATTGTATCAATTGAGTCAATTGAGATTGAGTCCATTGTTTTTGAGATTGAATCAGTTGAGATTGAGTGCATTGTTTTTGAGATTGAGTCAGTTGAGACTGAGCACATAGTCATTTGTGTCAATTGGGCCAAACTTGAGTCTTGTGCACTGCAATTGCTAGATGATCTAGATGCGTCAGTGGTGTGCCCCAGGTGCATCTTGAAGATGTGGCTTACTTTGTGGGTGAGAAGGCGTGGTGCCAGTTGAACTTCATCTTGAACTTCATGCCTGAAAAATCACAACAAAAACATAGAATTGTTATATATATATATATAATCTTTGACATATCAAAGGTTTTCAACATGATGTGGTTGTAAAGTATTCCAATTTGTTTTCTCAACATGATGTGGTTGTAAAGTATTTCAATTTGTTTTCTCAACATGATGTGGTTGTAAAGTATTTCAATTTGTTTTCTCAACATGATGTGGTTGTAAAGTACTTCAATTTGCTTTCTCAACATGAAATGTTCACCACAAAAATGCAGCAACCCCAAGTCAACTCAAAATTGCTCAACATTGCTCAAAACTGCACCCTGATTCAGCTCAAAATTGCTCAAAATTGCTCAAAATGGCAGATTGAGACATTTTGAGCAAGTTTGAGCAAGTTTGAGCAAGTTTGAGCAATATGGAGACAGATTTGGATGCATATTGAAACAAAAAACAGGAGAGCTTTGAAACGTGTAAAGCAACATGTGAAAACAAAATGTGAAACCAAAATGCGAAAACAAAACAACAGAGACAGACTGCATATGTTTTTGATGCGTTGCAGCCATTTTGTAGCAGCTGGCACTTGGCAATTGCATCAATTGTGTCAATTGTGTCAATTGGGGTCATGCCTATGCTTCCATCAGCAAAAAGGCAGCGCACATTGCAGCAAATGTTTGGCAATTTGGGAGGCTGCAACCCTATGATGATGGGAGGCTGCAACCCTATGATGATGGGCTGCAACCCTATGATGATGGGCTGCAACCCTATGACGATGAATGGCATGGGTGGCAATGTCATGGGTGGCAATGGCATGATGGCCGAAGACGACCTGGAGGATGATGACCTAGCAGTCCTTCAGGGTGATGCAGCCAATGCCCCTGCCCCTGCTACAGCAGCTTCTTCAGCAGGGTTGGATCCACCTGCGCAGCCTGCAAGGCCTTTGCCACCACCAGTTGTGCAATACAACAAGACCGACGATGCTGCCATCACCCGCAGTGCTTCTATGCTTCGAGGTGTGGGGGTGGTCGAAATTTTTGTTTATTCATTTTCTTGTCAGTCAGTAATAAATTGATCTATATGTTTTTTGTGTGTCAGTCAGGACTTCCGATGAATCGCTTATCATATTCCTTGGAGAAGCTTGTGCCATCGTTGGAGGCTGGCTACACCAGCTCCTTGACACAGCGTGGCTTGCTGCAGCTGCTGTGGCTGTTCACCAAGCTCAAGCCTTCAGTTCGCATCAGCCATTTGCGTTTCTCATCTCAATAATGCATTTTTAATTCCTGAGAGCTTCGGAGAGGAGGGTTCTTCTAATAGTGGGGTTCTTCATTTTACCTTCACTTCACATCTTCTCATCTTCACATCTTCTCATCTTCACATCTTCACATCCTCACATCCTCACATCTTCACATCTTCACATTCTCTCTATTGTCCTCTTGCTTTCCTTACATCTTCACATCTTCTCATCTTCATATCTTCTCATCTTCGCATCTTACTTCTCGCCTTCACATCTTCAAATCTTCACATCTTCACATCCTCACATCCTCACATCCTCACATCTTCACATCCTCCCAATTTCACATCTTCTCATCATCACATCTTATCATTTTCACATCACATCTTCTCAACTTCACATTTTCTCATCTTCACATCTTCACATCCTCACATTCACATCTTCACATTCTCTCTTGCCCTTTTGCTCTCCTCACATCTTCACATTCTCACATTCTCACATCTTCACACCTTCTCATCTTAACATCTTCTCATCTTCACATATTCTCATCTTCACATCTTCTCATCTTCACATCTTCTCATCTTTACATCTTCACATCCTCACATCCTCACATTTTCACATCCTCACATCTTCACATTCTCTCTTGCCCTCTTCTTTTTCCTTCATTTCTATTTCTCTCTTAAGGCGCGGGGCAGTGACCACGAGATGGCACGAAACGCAACCTTTTCACAAGGAACGAGCTTCGCTCGCCAAAAATTGAAGTGAGATTGCGATTTTACAACCTTGGCGGCAACCCTTTCATGGTTGCCGTTGCGGCGCAACCCTTTTCGCACAAAGCGAGTTTCGATCGTCGAAAACTGCGGCAAAATGGTACTTTTTTGTATGACAACAACATGGCATTGGCGGCCGACTGCTCACTCATACGGTTTGATGTCCAAACTGTAGTAAATTGTTGTGTCTATCTTTGTCTGCTTCTGCTTAGAGCATTTCTATTTCCTTTCTGCTGATCATCTGCATCATCTTCAAAATTATGAAGCTTTCACCTACAATGTCTTTGATATTACAAGGGGGTAACATGCTCTTCTAATACACTCTCGCGCCATCTGTCGTCTAGTTGACTCTTGCAACTAATAGGCTCAGCAGTCACTGATTTTGTATTGTTGTCATTAGCCCTTTCATTTCGGAATAGTTAGTCATGCAATGCATCAACTTCAGGAGTTTCGAGCTTCGAGGACCTGGACGTCCGCTTCCAGAGCGCCCATGATCGCATTCGAGCTTCGCGTGCTGATTTTCCTGATCATTTGCTTGCCCGCTTGCCCCTGGATATTTCAGATGCTGATGTGCACGATTTGGCAGTGGAAGAGGGTTGGAAAGATGACTTTCTGCGGGGTGGTCCTCTCAGGCCTCCTCCGGCCCCAGTGTCCGGAAACATTTGCAATGCGTTTGCAAATGGCGTGCTTCCCAAGTTGCCTCCAGTTCCCCGAGGAGCTGTTGTTGCATCGCCTGCGCCGGTTCCCATAGCAGCTGCTGCAGCAGTTTCAACAATTTCAATTTCACCCGGCGGTGTCCCAGTAACTGCTGCTACTCCTGAGCCAGCAGCGTCTATCCCAGCAGCACCTACGCTGGCGCCCCCACCGCCTGTTTCAGGAGCAGCTCTTCCCTCACCTGTTCCAGAAGCAACAGTGACAGTGAGCAAGGCAGGGGCCCCTGCCCAAGACCCACCGATTTGCGTCATTTGCCAGGCAAACAGGGGAGGTGAGGGTGCTGGAGTGCACCCACTGTTACCATGCCCAGTGCATGGATGAGTGGTTTGCAGCAACCTCCAATTACACAGTGCGCTGCCCGTTGCGCTGCGACTTGTCTGCGCTTTCTGCGCAGCAGCATGATCCCGACCAAGCTGCTGTAGCGGCCGATGTCCAGATTATTGAAGCAACAAGCTTCGTGTGAGGATCGGACACTGACTGAGTCGCTGGCTGTGTGAAATTTGTCTTCAATAATCAAATTTTGAAGATCTCGGACATTGCCATTGCCACTTCCAGCTGCATAGGCTTTGTGACCACCAGTTCTGTCATTCCGTTTTGCTCTTTTGTAAGTCTAAGACACAGTTTGCAGTTGAAAAGCTGTTTTGCTGCTGAGCAGCTGAGCTGGCTGGCCAATGTGGTGTGAGTGTGATTTAGATTTCTATCCGGGCTTCAAGATCATCTACTTATGCTTCGCATGAGAAGCAAAGGATTTCCAATCCTGTGCGCGCCAAGAGATGATGGGGAAAAGCTCAGTCATGATTGAACTGAAGTTTTCTTTGATTTGAGCAAGCTGTTGTCTTAGCAACAGAACAAACTGATCTTTGGAATCAATCTCTGTTCAGGAACCCACAGTGCTGCCGCTGCGAAGGCAGGATTCGGATCAGAAGTCACACATTCAATCACAACTACAAAACTGTTAATCATCATACCGTACAGTTGCTGTTCGTGATTTGTGTGCAGCGGCTGACATTGAATCTGTCAGCGGAGCTGCTGCAGGCAGTAGCGGGCAAACCCTTATTTTGAGCACACAAAAGGCCTATGTCAGGCGGTCGATTTGATGATGTGTCATCCTTGCGCAGGGGCACCCATGCCTATGCACATGTTACAGTACACTTCTCGATTTGTGCACTGACACTCCCCCTTCCTGAGTTTTCCCAGGAAAAAGGAAAAAACTGCGTAGCTCAAGGCCTATTGAAAAAGAGCTCCTCCAAGCCAGTCCCTTGCACACTTCGGTGGCACTGGAGGTTTCGGCTTTGCAGCTTTGGGCATAA
>Ga0126342_10021840_pt1 | contig 10630 bp, 8 predicted proteins | sample Cyp1metagenome_FD_92528 | JGI IMG/M metagenome (GOLD analysis project Ga0126342, IMG submission 92528) | Coral microbial communities from Lord Howe Island, Old Settlement Bay, Australia - Cyphastrea 1 metagenome | ecosystem: Host-associated > Invertebrates > Cnidaria > Coral ...
ACGGATGTAGCTTATGGCTCAGGCGGAATTCCCACCCACCCGCAAGTCCTGGCTTACCCTGAAGCCTCTGCCTTGAGTCAAAGGCCAGCGGTTGGTCAGTGTTAGACCTGGAGAGGATGCTGCGTGAACCTGATTGGAAGGTGAGGCTTTACATTGGAAAATCACAATATGTATGTATGTATATATATACATACACAAATGCGCATTTAGCGTATACATACCGTACATAACACATCATGATTGTTTCTTTTGTCTATACATACCCAAGTGGTTGGTTATGTCAGTAGGCTCTCAGCTGCCGAGTGACTGCACATCTTCATCATCTGCATGGGCCTTCATGGCAGAGACCAAGGCTTCTAGCCAGCCAGCCTGGCCATGACATGCCCATGGGGTGCCCCCCAAAAACATGAGAGGTGACATGCCAAAAGAGCATCAACATTGATGGTCATATTATAGTCATAAGTCATGGATATGTGCGGTTTATTAAATTTACGCAAAAGAAAAAAGTAAGAGACCAATAGGATTACATTACATGGGAGCTTGTGCTTGTTGCTTTGTCTTTTTTCAGGACACAAAGAAAAGAACACAATAGAACTAACGTGGCACCAAGTGCACTCCCCAATCACTGACCATCCTGCATCTTCGAATGTGAAGAACTACACCACTCAAGTTTGGTGGCTTCGAATAAGTTTTGATCCATCTTGATCCATCTCTAGATTGATTAAATGACTCAACATCACCAAAACAGGGATCTACAGGTGCGCCACGTCCGTGCACAAAGGGGCCTAGCTCATCTTGATCTGCTACGGTCGGAGCCGTACAGCAAAAGCAGAAAAGTTGAATCTATGGTTTCACGGATTTTTTTTCAGAACGGAAGTTCAAGTTACCCTCTGGCAAACTAACATTAACTATTGAAAATGGCCATAGAAACAGCGAGTTTTCCCATTAAAAATGGTGATTTTCCATCTTTTATTCTATGTTTACCAGAGGGTATTTCAAGTTCAAACTATCGTTCAACACCAGGAACAAAGGGAAATCAGCTGCCCCAGTGGCTCGACCTCCACTGCCTGCTGCTTGCGATCGAGGCCGGCCACATCGCTGCCTTGACAGATCCGATCCACCATACCTGTGGAGGAGGTGCAGGACCATTTGGATGTGGCCACCAAGTTGTTCACCATGAAAACCATCGATGAAAACCATCAATTAATACCATACAATACCAGTACCAATCATTCTTGAAGCACATTAAATAAGTTAAATCAGCCATGATCCATTTAAGACACACAATTTTTATGTTTTTCGGGACAAGTTCCGGTCCAGTGTATTGCTGGTCCCCTCCAAGTCGACCAGCTTGTTTCTATGGTTGGTTACCATCTGGTACTGTCGTTTACTACCAATCTATCCAATTATATAGCCATTTAATAGTCAATTACGGTCATAAGCATCAATTGCAAACAATCAGAATCACAATTAGCCAAAATCATTCTAAGCCATATTTATCAACCATCAATTAATAACCATCATGTATACAAACTAACTAACCCATTTACCATCTGGTTATTTAACATAGCCATGGAAAATCCCAACCATAAATGGAGGTTTCTAGCCGGGAAAATCATCTATTTCTATGGGCCATCTATACCATGGCTATGTTAAATAACCAGAGGGTAGATTAATCATCAAGTACCCTCTGGTAATTTAACATAGCTATTGAAAATCACCATTTTTAATGGGAAAATCCACTATAAATGGCCATTTTCAATAGCTCTGTTAAATTACCAGAGGGTAAATTAATCATCAAGTACCCTCTGGTAATTTAACATAGCTACTGAAAATCACCATTTTTAATGGGAAAATCCACTATAAATGGCCATTTTCAATAGCTCTGTTAAATTACCAGAGGGTAAATTAATCATAAAGTACGGTAAATTAATCATCAAGTACCCTCTGGTAATTTAACATAGCTACTGAAAATCACCATTTTTAATGGGAAAATCCACTATAAATGGCAATTTTCAATAGCTATGTTAAATTACCAGATGGTAAATTAATCATCAGGTACCCTCTGGTAATTTAACATAGCTATTGAAAATCACCATTTTTAATGGGAAAATCCACTATAAATGGCCATTTTCAATAGCTATGTTAAATTACCAGAGGGTAAATTAATCATCAGGTAAATTAATCATCAAGTACCCTCTGGTAATTTAACATAGCTATTGAAAATCACCATTTTTAATGGGAAAATCCACTATAAATGGCCATTTTCAATAGCTATGTTAAATTACCAGAGGGTAACCCATTTAAATTAATCATCAATTACTCCCTTAAATGGCCATGTCATCCGATCACCAGCTTTCTCCTAGTTACAGGCGGCCCAGACTTGCACTTTGGCTTCATCCTGATGCCATGTCATGGCTGCCACCATTGCTTCCAGCGCACCGGCCTGGGAAATCATCAGAAATTGGCACATGTCAGTGGAAAACAACTATTTATAGATGATTTTCCCAGAAAATATCCATGTTTAATTGGTACAACAACTCCGTAACTCCAAAGTCAAGTTTTTCATGGGCGGAGAGTGACCTGAATCGTCATCAGCCTGCGAAGCGGAACTTTGGTTTGAGATTGATGTTCCCCAAACGGGTCTTACCCGGTCTTCATGCTGAAAATCCCAAAAATGCGATGCGAATCTACGATGGTCGTGTTGGGCCAAGTAATCATTGTGTTTTGTCGACCAGAAATCTGTTGGTTCATCCAGGATTCATCCCTGCGGGTGACAGCCAACGACGCCTCGACAGCCTGACGTTTTCGTTGCGCAGCAGCTTCATCGTCACCAGAACAAATGCCTAGTGCACCGGCAAAAAGGGGACACCACTTCCAGTGGTGCAACCCATCGGACTAGAAATGATTAGACATGGAAGAAATGCTGGAAGCCACGGTGGTCACTTGGAGGCCCCAATTTAGCATCCCAACTAGGTAGGCAGTCACCCACAATTAATCACACAAAAAGTGAACACTTGAGTAAATAGAATAAATAACCATCCAACATGTCAATTAAACACGTTTTTTTTTACATAATTATCCACAATTCAATTAACATTCAACATATTATCTGCTATACATTTGAAATAACTTCTATAACTTTTCATATCAGCATCCATCAATCTTATTTGATATCAACATCCATCAATCTTTACCAATAATTCAACTATTCAACATTGATTTTTGCATCCCAAAAGTCTGGCGGCACCCTCTCCGCAAAGTCAAGTCGCTGGCCACCGGACAAGCCGCCCAGCTCTGCACTCGCGCATCCGCATGGTGCGTCTTCATGGCAGCCACCAAGGCTTCAATGGCACCAGCCTCACCGTCAGATGCTTCGGTCTCCATGGGAGAAAACTTAGAGATATGACTAATGTGGTGAAAACAATGCCATAAACCATCCTCAACATCACCATTTTTATGGGTGGTATAAACCATCAACAAATGTGCTGGTTTATTATATTGTTTTACCATGTTTTACCCACATTAATGATCTGGGTATAGCTGAAAATTGGGTACCACTAAAATCGACCAATATCAATCTCGGACCCCTGGATCCGCCTGGATCCGCCATGGTATAACCGGTATAACCATGACCAATGGCTATCCATGGGGTTTTGTGAAATCCTGGATCACCCATGGTTGTAGCAATGGTAAAACCAGTATAAAACCCCATCCACCTCAACCATCTCAACCCCGTTCCCAGGGCCCGATGGCCTCGGCCGCCTGCTGCTTATGCCGCAGCGCCGTGGCATCTTTCCCCACGCAGAGGTCGTACAAGGCGCGGGCAGCGCTCCGTTGCAGGTCCGCTTCCAAGGTCTTCAGGTCCGACACCAGCGACTCGATCGAGGCGCCCTGGCAGATGGGCACCTGGGAGAAACCTGAAGAAATGGCACTTTAGATGTAGGAAAATCAATGAAAAATCATAGGAAAATAATGGAAACTCATCCTCTAAGGCTCTTTTTTGTGGATCTGGAAATGGATCGAAAGACTGGTTCTGTTCAGATTGATCCAAGATGCTGATCAGTAGATCTTCATTGTCCAATTCATAGCTTCTTGCCCAGTTCCATCGTCCCCATATACCCCATATATCCACTTTGTGGTTGCAAATCTATCCCCTTTGTTGTTGACTACAGCAGTCTCATCCACTTTTTGCAGGTCAAACACCAAGCAAATTCCTCAAATCTATGGACAACATCCCTAATAAATTGCCATTTCCGTTTGTTTTGGCAATTTTTGCCATCTTTCCTGGATGAAATCTACATCTCTCATCCTTTCCGTTTCGTTCAAAACATGATTTGAACCCGATCCCCGCAGCTTCCAGGTGTACCCCACCTGCGATCCAAGCGCCTTGCCGTAGACCGTGGGCGGCGCAGGTGAGGCCGAGGGTGCTGTAGCCGCAGCCGGCCCAGCCGGCCGCTCGGGGCGGCGACCTGACGGTTGTTGTCCATAGGATTCATAAGATATGATAATTATATATGTATATATATTATGATATAATGATGGTAAGATAATAGGATACTTATATATACTTATGATGATTATGATTATAATGATAATAATATCCATAGGATGATAGAATAATTATGATGATTATTCATTTAAAAATATGGGATTCATATGATCGTTTGTTTATCCTATTTTTATTGGCCCGTACTCCAACATTACATCATCATGATCCATGGTTATTATCTATGGTTATTATCTATGGTTATATCTATGGTTATATCTATGGTTATTATCTATGTTCTTATTGCATGATACTATTACATGCCCAAATTTGGTTGTGTTGTTTGACAACTTCAGGTGGCTTCAGGTATGTTTTACACCACCATGTTTTACACCAAAGTAGTAGATCAACTTCCAGGGATCTGATCATTTTTTAGACGTCCAAAAAAAAATGGCAGAGTACTCTTACTACAAAACTCATGAGTGCTCTGAACCAGTACGGCCAGGAGTCCCTGCTGGCGAATGTTGGGGATTCGGGGATCCGACGAACGCTGGAAATGGAAGTCCTCTTTATGGGTCTACGAAAGCTCGTTGGAACCAGAATCCCTGTTATCTCCTTTTCACCCAATCTTGCTTTCCTTCACATAGAACAATGGCATGACACGCTCAGGTTTATATGCATCCCTTATTGAAGATCTTCAATCAGTGTAATAGTTTGACGGGGGTGGGGGATGTGATCCCTTATTGAAGATCTTTAATCAATGAAGTAGTGTAACACGTATAGTAAGTTGGGATAAGGTACAAGTTGGGACGATTTTGAGTATGGGCGAACGGCAGCGCCCGAGCCTACTAGTACTAAATGACTATTCCAACTATTCAAACGTATAGTACATCAAAAATATTCATATATCCATCATGATCTATGGTATAGTATATACACCATATTCATACATGATCCACCAGATTCATACATCAAATAGTTTCAAATAGTATATATCATTATATATCCACCATGATCCACCGATGAATGCATTGCCAAAGGGTCCAGTGGACCGCTGCATGCGGCACGGATCACTAAGCTTCCCGAGCTGCCTTGGATCTTACCAACACACGGCAACATAACTCATTGCAGATCTACTGATTCAATCACCGACACGGGGAAATCGTTTTTCGCTTGCATCACATTGGACGGAAGAGTCAATTTACAGGAGACTGGAAATGGTTTCAACCAAATATATGCAGGCTGACTCTATTGTTCTACTTCAATGCTGGGGAATAGAAACAAGAAGAAATCAAATAGAATCAAAACAATGATTTAAGGATCTAAAGTACAACAATTGCTTTTGAAACCAGAATCAGAATGCTTGATGTGCCCGTCCGAAGCGGAAAAAACGCTGGATGACCGGAAGTCCTCACTCATTCAGCACCATTTTGGGCAGTTTCTAGTCTCAGAATCCCCAACAGCCCAACAATTCATGTTTATCAATCATTAATCATCTGCAAAACTAACATAGCTATGGAAAATCACCACATTTTCCATAGGTAAAAACAAGTTATTTCTGTGGGTTATTTTCTATGGCAAACTGTTAGTTTACCAGAGGGTAATCATCGACAAAACAGCTGCCATGGGTTGTCCACACGTCTGCCAAAGTGCTGACCCAACCTCTATCTTCCGTCGCCAGTTCCTGACCGGTTTGACCGGCTTGACCCAAGGCCAGACGAAACGTGAGTTGCAAGGAAGTCTAGACCTTTTTCTGAGGAGCTAACATAATTATTGGACTCTTTTTCCCATGTAGTTAATCTATGTTACATATTATATATATGTGTGTATTAATCTGCTAATCATATTGGTTTTGAATGGTTTTGATATGTTTTGACTCATCCCCATATGTATCCCATTCCTATCCTGATGAAATATCCCCATATGTCGAACGGTTGAAGCCACACGCTCCCCTTGGTTGACAGAAAACCGTGGGGATTCAACCCTCATTTGTTTGGTTCATTGACCTTCACCAATAATTGATGTCATTATATAAATTTATATACAATGTATATATATATATCATATTGTATCTATCTATCTATCTATCTATCTATCTATATATATATATATGTGTGAGGGCCTGAGGCAGGAGATCTGCCCATCCACGATCCATGTGGACGTCGTGGAAGTCGCCTGGGGAGGATCCCTTCTGGGCATTTCTTAACATTGGGGACCCCACATTTCAAAATTACCATCGGATGTTAGTATGTTCTGGGATGTTCTAACTAATGGGATACCCTCTGGTTATGACTAACAGTTTGCCATGGGAAATGGCCCATAGAAATAGATGGTTTACCGTTTACCGTTCTAAAAAATGGTGATTTTCCATGGCTATGTTAAATAACCAGAGGGTAATGTTGAAATTGTCAGCTGACTAAGAACCAAGAACTTATAAGTTGGAGTTATTTGCAGGAAATTTGTCATTGTTAGTTATAGGAACTAAGAACTGAAGTTATTTAAATTGGAGTTTCAAGGAACAAATATGACCCAAACATCAGGGCCTTCATTTCCAATGGCCGTGGCAAATATCTATGGAACGGTCTTGTTGAGGTCTCCTAAAGCCTGAAACCAGTACCAGTCATATCATCAAAATATCACAAAAACCCGCCAGAAAACATTAAACAACTATGATAATTTAATAATATGGGAAATAATGATAGATAATGGGGATATAATTGGGATACTAATAATCATAATACGTATTCCCATCATCATTTCTAAGTATATGTTTATCTATCCCATCTATCCCATCTATCCCATCTATCCCAGAAAATATCCCAAGATCGTTGGTAAAAGATACCCCATTTCATTTTAGAAAAAACTATGGAAAATGGGTTTTTATCAATTATTTCTATGGCCATTGTCATCCCATCCCATCCCCTTCCGTTGATTCCGCATTGCCTTGGTCGATTCGACCTATACTGACGCGATAGTCCTGGGCGATTCCAGGCCGCCATATTTTGCGAGGATGACATGGACACCGCAGATTCTGTTCAACTGGAGTACTAACCATCCAATTTTGGATCCATTCATATCCATTCATATCCATTAATATCCATTAATGATGTTAAACATACAATTTTTATAGGGGTATCTAATTTTAACGCATACCCTGTCGTTTCACACTATCCCCATAATTCCAACATGTTCCAACTTCCATCTGAAGTATAACATCGGGGTATGATGACTGGGGGGTTAAGTCCCTTAAGAAGTATCTGGATCCATAGGGTCCATTATGGTATATCCAGTGTAAGTAGGTTTACTCAATCCCTGATTGTCCATTTGTATTGGGTATAATTCATTAATGATAAATCTTTGATCCATTTGTATTGGGTATAATTCATCACAATGATCCATTTGTATTGGGTATAATTCATTAATGATAAACCGTGCTCCATGAATGGTATATGCACATCCCATAGGATCCATGTATGGTATATATGCTAACATTTGGGGTATATTGATGGTAAATGTTACCATATATACCATACATGGATCCTATGGGATTTAGGTACTCAAACCTTCCGCAGCCAAGGGGCGATGCAATTGATCAGCGTCACTTGAAATTTCACACCTCGATAGCACCTCAGGCAGCAAGGGGGCACTATGAAAGGCGGAGGCTTCGGCTTGGAAGAAAGGTGGGATGTGTAGCTTACAACATAGACAACCTGAGAAGGGATATGATGGGAATGCAATCGGGATACATCCAGTCATAGCTAATAGAGGTATAGAAAACAATAAGCTTTGCAGGAGAAAGCTGAGATACCTTTCAAAGGATTTAACTTTACTACTACTGTAAACTGTAAACATCTTCATTACTTTCTCTAGCGCAGGGACCATTTTCACCAAGCTTTGATCAAGTTGGAACCTGCCACCCTTTTCACCTGGGGTTTATCAAAACTCAGGGAACACGTTTTAGGCGTACCAAGTGACCATTCATCATCCTTCGGTGCCTGGCTTTTCGGCATGGGGATGGAACAGATGGAACAGATGGAACGGTGGGCCCCACCTCGGCTTCAACAAAGGCCGCCACACAGGGGAACTTTGCATGCAAGCCTGGCATGGTTGTGGCTGGTCATCATTTCTGCTCAAAAAGTGGAACTAAAAGATACATTTATAGATTTTATAGAGACTAAACAATTACCCTTTCGAATATCACCCTTTCGATGATAGAAACTTTAAAAAAATCGGCATCAACCCTGCAAGGGGTCCAACCAGTGACGCCTTGAGGATAGACGGCCAATCGGAAGCTAAAGCCGTTGACCGTCAGCAGTTCAGAATAGACCGCTTCGCCCACCTACACCGCCAGGGGATGAGGGGCAGAACGCAAATCAAAGTGTAATACAAAGCTGATATATATATACACATATATATATATCATATATATCACAATATATATATATGTACGTATATAACATCGTAAAACATCATTGTATAACATTCTATCTTAAGCATAAATCAATTGTACCCAATGTAACGTAATATATTTTTCAATCCCTGCACCTCATAGGAGTCCATGGCATTGGTGATCAGTTCCACCTGCCGGAGGCGACGAAATTGCGGTGGCAGTTTTCTTGTCATCCTGTTGAAAAGATGGTTAAAACAAACGGAATAACTGGGGATTGACAATTCGAATAATTCAAGAAACATTCTCATTATAATGATTGTTTTTAGTCATTAACATCATTAACATAGGGTATATCCTCATCCTAAACACTGTTAAAACGAAAACAACAGTTGAAACCAACAAAGAGAAACATCGTGAAACAAAATTTTACAAGAAATGCTTAGACTTAGTGGCCAACTGGGTACTTGGAAAAATGGGTCGTAAAGTTTCAAGACTTGGAGATCATCTTTCAGTTTCAATATACTTGAACCATGCTTAATCTCATCCCCCGAATTACCAAATACGGGAGACAAAGTGAATAGATGGAATGCATTGCACCAGTGAAATGCTTCCATTGGAGGATATGTCATCAATCGAGGGAAGAGAGTGCAACCAATACATCAGCAAGATACTTCTGGGCAAGTCGGAATACTTCTCAAACATGAAATGAGCCAATTTGGGAGTGGTGGCGACCTTTACTAACCATCAGAATTGGTATGGTTGGCGAGTGATGTCTTTAGTACCAGACCCCAGCCCAAAAGTATTACTTGATCTGGGATCATGATCGCAATTAGGGTAAATTGCCATTCCATTCAAGTCCGGTGATATCGTCATGCTGTTGTTTCGGCTTGTAACACCACAATTATTCTCCGCACGAAAAAGCGTTAAATCCAAAAAAACAACAACTTTTATCCCAGGTAGAAATGTCGATAGTATGATAGACAATGATAGAGGAATATTAATTTCTTTGTTTACACACAATTGGAATGTAGCTTTTGAATGTTGAGGCATGACATCTTCCAAAATATAGAAAACATGACCATGTTTAGAATGTTTCATACAAACATACACTTGGAATATCAGAGAGTTCGCCATTAGGCGGTCGGATTGATTTCAAGGTCCTTGGGGGGGGGCTCCCCCCCCCTCCTCCTTGACGTTTCAAGGTTCCTCGGGGGGGGGGGTCCCCCCCCCTCCTTGACGTATGAGGTACCATGCCTGTTCCTTGTTTATTTCTATCTGTTCTTCTCTTCTAAATTTTCTAACCCTTCCCCTCCCCTCCTTTCGTTCCGCTCCTTGTTCCTCCTCCTCCCCCCCCCTCCTGCTACCCTCGTGTGCCCCTCCACGCCCTCCCCCCCCTCAGGGGGGTGGGAAACTTTTGTCCGACACAGGCACATGCAGGTCCAGTCACTTTTTGAGCCGGTCTTGACGCCATGCTCCGAATTTTCTCTTGTAACTTGTCACAGATGGCACGTTTAGAAGATGTTGTGACGTTGCAAGATAGCTGGCACGTTGCAAGATGCTTGGCACGTTGCAAGATGCTTGAAACGTTTCACAACATTGTCGACGAATGGCCGTGTGATTATTTTCGGGGTGGGGGGGTGGGGTCAACGTATGATCAACGTAACATCAGCGCAGCATCCACGCCGCATCACCTTGCACACAAGAGACATGAACGTTATTGCAACTACCTGCCACCCCACCCCACCCCAAAA
>Ga0126342_10021841_pt1 | contig 10630 bp, 15 predicted proteins | sample Cyp1metagenome_FD_92528 | JGI IMG/M metagenome (GOLD analysis project Ga0126342, IMG submission 92528) | Coral microbial communities from Lord Howe Island, Old Settlement Bay, Australia - Cyphastrea 1 metagenome | ecosystem: Host-associated > Invertebrates > Cnidaria > Coral ...
AGATGGAGATAGAGATAGAGATAGAGATAGAGATAGAGATAGAGATAGAGATAGAGATAGAGATAGAGATGGAGATGGAGATGGAGATGGAGATGGAGATGGAGATGGAGATGGAGATAGAGATAGATGGATGTGCATCTAATGCACAACATGCGCCTGGTGAACATGCTTCACTGGTAGGTTGATCGATAGATGATAGATGAGTCATAGGAGCCAGGAGCCATAGAAGCCATAGAAGCCACAGAAGCCACCAGAAGCCACCAGAAGCCACAGAAGCCACCAGGACCGTAGAAGCCACAGAAGCCACCAGGAGCCACCAGGAGCCACCAGGAGCCACCAGGAGCCTCCAGCAGCCAGGACCAAAAAAAAATGCCCCCCCCAAAAAAAATAGCCCTCCATACGCAAGCAAAGGGCTCTGAAAGGGGACAGCCGCTGAAGAGGTGCAAGCTATCACTGTTGGCAAAGAATGTCTGAAGGAATACACAACCTGTGCAGCACAAGAGGAAAGCAGCAGAGTCCTGAGCTTGCGAATCTTGCGAAGGGAAGCACAAGCTAGGTCATCTGCGTATTGGCCCAGAATCCAGATCTGTTCAGTCAAGCATCGCCATCATCAAGGTCTTTGATGATTGCAAGGCCAGTGGTGTGCAATACACGAGCGCGAAGCTAACATCACGGAAAATCACCAGCAAACCAAGCAGCGATCCAGAGATCACGGACCTTAGGGCAGTTTGGTCATGAAAACTCACAAGCAAAAAGTGTTTTTCATGCATATTCTGATCATATTCTTCATATTGTCTCACGTGCAAATGAAAATGAGTAAACATCAGGGCTCTGTCCGATGTTCTTTCATCAAGCGAAATGGAAACTGTTGCGGGGAGAACAAAGAACTCCATGAAAAAAAAACCGCAGGTAGCGCCAGGCAAAAGGCAAGCGATTGGTCAGCAGCTCACCCCAAATACTGAGAGATCTGAGAAAGGAACGAAAAGCGGCTAGCAGGTGACAACGACATTGCAAGCGGTGGAGCTGCTAGGAACCAATCCCCAATGTCTTTGGATAAATAAACAATCAAAATGTGACAGAAACATAGGACTTTCGTGCAAATGGACCAAGTTGGGGTCCTGTCAGCTGCTAATTTCATAGCTGGAGTGGTTTCATTGGCTTGAAGGCTGGTCTGAGCAATCAATAACTCAAACGTCTTGAACCCAAAGTGGATACAGGAAATCCATGGCAGCTATGCGATGTTTTCTTTCCTGGCTTGGAAAGTGGTTTCCGTATTCAATGCGCCATCGAAACGATCGCATGCATCTGATGTTGCCTCTATCCTGCCAGCCTCCCTTCGTTTGGTTCAAGCCATCAGCAATTTGGAACACCCTCTGCTCCTGAAACTGGGCTAGGCAAATTGAAGCATCCAATTTATACGGACGATGGAGTTCAGAATGTTTCCAATGCCCTTTCTGTGCACCTCCAACAGATCTCCCAGCAAAGGCACGGTCAACATTGGTGCCGCTTCAGCCAGTTGACGCGCTGAAGTGGTGGAGAGCCGCACCTGCTCCATGCCTCAATCGAATCCCTGGATGGGTTTTGTCTCCCAATAAGGCCACTGCTGAATCGGCATTCTGAGATGGCCATTTGGGGGCTATACCAAAATACCCCATTTTCAGACAGCTGACCGATTTCTAGCGTGCCGAGATCAAATAGCAAAGGCGAACCCAACAAAACAAGAAGCCAAAGAATGGCAAAGAAGCAAAAGAAATTCAAATGATAGTCCTCGCACGGCGCAAACACCCATGGAACATGCTGAAAAGGTTTGTGACAAGTGACAAGACGGCATATCAAACCCTTGGCTAGCCGGCCAGCTTGGTGCCCCTGCGAAACGTTGCAAATGCCTGCAAGGCTGTAGCCAAGTCCTTCAGATAAAGTTCAAAAGGGGAGCAGAGAACTCTGCACGCAAAAGTACGAAACAAAAAGACACAAGAATTGACCGATTTCTTCGTACAACATAATGCTATAATATATATCTATATATATATATAAGCATGCTGCCCGGCCATCTCACTTTTTCCATCTGCAATGGCGAAGTTTTTCATCGCCGGCGGCCCATGCTGTGTTGGGCAAAAACTGGCAAATTTCCCACCAGGCTGAGACGCCACTATGGGCGGGATTTGTTTGTTGTCAAGCATGCTGCCCGGCCATCCCACTTTTTCCATCTGCAATGGCGAAGCTTTCCATCGCTGCTACGTTGGGCAAAAACTGGCAAATTTCCCATTCTCTTCCCATACCTCTCAAAGCTCCACAGTGTCTTCAGCCTGGTAGAGTCGATACCACGTGCGTGGTGGGACTGGTATTCGAAGGAACATGATGGCGATGTTGATGATGCGCGGAAAGGCAGAGGCAAGTTGATGGATGCGTTTTTTGTATCTTCAGTCAGTTTTTCTGTGTAAGTGGTGTACATGACCTCTTGACTGTATATGTCACAGACCTTGGAGCTGACCCACCTGCCTCTTCGCCGCACACATTCAGCATCTGCGCGTTCCAAAAACATGAAAGTGGCCCCTCCTGGGCGCAAACTGCCTAAGTCAAAAGGGCGCTTTCCTTTGACCCTTCGGATTGGGAGCCCCAGAGCTTGCAGTAAATCTGAAAACCTCCGTCTCAGAGTTGCAGCTGAAAAAGGCCAAAGCTTCTCATTCTTCCCCAACCCTCCAAAAACTGCATCTGAAAGTGTTATGATATCTGGACGGTCAACGCGCGCAGCTTGATGCTTCGCCACCCTGCAACTGCCCGCTGCACCGCACTGGCGTCTGACTTGATCTCCGCACTGGCGGCCTTGAAATCATCACATGCATCAACGTCCTTTCAGGTAACCCAACAGGCCATGCTCCTTGTACACCTCTCTCGCCTGGGAAAGCGCCGTCGCAGCAAAACTGTTGAGAACAAGAGTCTTGACAGTCTCAATGCCGATTGCAAAGAAATCATCAATGATCAGCCCTTCCAAATGCTTTGACCGAGGGAAAATCGAGTGCCCCTGCAAGCGCCGGTGCGGCTGCAACAGACCACCAAGACGAAGGACCTCCTCGTGGGCACTGAGCGCACATTCGACTCCTAAATGATCGCGTTGGAAAAGTGAAGCGAAACAAGGATAGAGCCGAGACTTCGCAGCTGCCCCTCCTAAATGGCTCTCACCTCCTCCAAAACCATCTCCGTGAGCTTCCCTCCTTCGCTTTTGTGGTCGGGTGCTCTGCTCATAGCGCTTCAGTGCGAGAGTTCCTTCAAAGTCAGACACAGGATAGGAGAAAGGAAGCAGGAAAAAGCTCCTTGTTGTCAGCAAACTGCATAGGCATAGGCTTCCGCTGAACGTAGCATTTGGGTCAGCTCATGGTTGCTCTCCGGGAAGTGCTCCACCTGGAAAAAAGCTGCACCTAATTCAGGACCAGAACGTCCGGGAACAATTGGATAGCTGCCACCATCCGCTCCAGACACAACCAAAAGCGCTCTCAAACGCTGCAGGCAGCCCATCTCGCTGCTATTCGGGCGCCTTCCAAGCTCTCTACGGGTTGGAAACCTGCCAAGGCACAGGTAGTTCAGGCAAAAGACAATGATGCGCAAAAGCCTCTTTCTGGCCAAAACTGCTAGATCCCTCTCTCTAAGCCCAGGGCCACTGCTGTCAAAACATCCTGGATGCGGTGCAGGCAGTGGGAAGGTTGTGGTAGGCGAGGCTATATCTTCTCGCCAACATGCACTGAAAGACCGCCATGAAAATCGGCTGCGACAGCGCATCATCCATCTTGGAAGGCAAACAGCCCACCTGACAAAATTGATTTCAAGGTTTGGCCCTGCCCACAAACTCTGCTCAGCTCCTCCATCGCTCTCAGCGTTGATGCCTACTCGGCATCCTCCTCCTTGTTGGTTTTCGCCCTTTCCTTTTCCTTTCTTCTTTCCCCACTTTGCTTTCGGCTTCGCGCCTGCTTTGCTGTGAGGTGCCCCTGATGAATTGTCGGAAGCTGGTTTTCCGGTTGACAGCTCCCTGTGCGGTTTGAATTGATCACCTCCAGCTCCTTCAAAGACGCCAAGGCACATGTCAACCACTTTTGGCCCCCCAATGTTGCAAAGGCCCCCCTTGACAGTTGGCATGAAAATCGATGACGGCGGATCCTCTTGTAAGCATAACAGTGTTGCCAGCTCCATGCGGCCCCCATCCAGACTCACCTGCTCGATTGTGACAGCTAGTAATGCAAGGCCGTCCGTTGCAGCTGGGAAATTCTGAGCCATCATGTAGTCGAAGACCGACATCACCTGAAATTGCAACTGGTTCAGCTGTCTGCATCTGCCGTACCCCCCAAAACGTTCGAGGTGCCTCACACCACTGACACCTCGCTGAAGGAGTTCCTCTGTAGACACGTTGGGTGAGCTGGTAGGAGTTATGCGGCTGGATATACTCTGCATCACTGCATTGAAGAAGCTTCCACGATGAGCTGCCAGCTCCATCTGAAGCCTCGCTCTTGCTGATGCTCCTCTTGTGCCTGCGCTCGTCCAAGCAGCAAGGTCTGACATTGGGTCGCTGTGTGCTGATGCGATCTGCAGCACAAGTGAAGTCAAGCCCTGGCTCTGCACCAAAACGGCTCTGGCCAGTGCATCTCCTGCATTCTGGGACAATGTCGGATCGGCAGCCAATTTCTCGCCCTCCAGCGCGTCTAACTCCGGGGGTCTTGCATCAGGAGAAACCAATGAACCAAGGTTGCTCTTCGTCCCAGTTCTTGGGGGTGGCTGGATAGCCCTTGCAATCTGAGTCACTGGAGGATGAATTGAAGGCTTTCGAAAAACTGGATCAAAGGCAGAGGTGGAAGCTTCCCACTGACTGGAAGTCTGAGCTCCATCGCTTGCTGACGCTCGCTCAATCTCCCCAGCTCTGCTGAGAACTTTGGCAGGATCTCCAGCATGCTTTTCATGTCCTGTGCAAGGCTGGCCATTGACGGCCTCTTTGCTTTTGCTTTTGGACCATCGCCTAAACGCGTAGCTGCGTAGCCTCTCTGAGCGCCGGCTTTCGTCTGCAGGAACATGCCGGAGCTGGGACAGGCTCGTTCTCCTCCTTTTGTTCAGGCGTGTAAAAGGCTAGCTTGTCTCCTGCAGTCCCAAGAGCCCATTCTCTGATTCTGGGCAACATTGCATCTATTGATGGGAAAACAAAAGGCTCTCTTCGTCGAAACCATCTGTTACTGCTACTTCTTCTTCTTCTGGAACAAAAGGCCTGAGAAAATGAACCACCTCGGCTGAGCAGTCCACCACCAAAACTTCCACATAGGTGCCTGTGCGGGAGACTACCCCGGCGTCTGAGAGCATTGCTGCGGCTTGGAGGGTGACTGATGGACCAGATACCGTATCTTCTCGACCCCTTGCGAGCACTGATTGCTGGCTGCTGGCAAAAAGCCTGCTGGCACGGCAAGTAGCACTCCCGCTTCTCGCCTCCTAAGTGCCAAAACTGTCACCTCTGCAAACTCTTCTGACTCTGGGTCCAGATTCCAAGAAAGCACGTAGGCCCTACGTGGATAGCTCTTCGCCCATCCCATCCATGGTATCCATTTCGTCCGTCTTTGCCACTGTATCAAACTCAGTGATTCTCGCTCCTGCAAGATAAGCTTTGGCTTCCGGCTCTGATGGGAACGAATGGGAAACTGAATCCAAACTGGCCAACTCTCCAATGATCCTCCAGTAGGCACCAGCCGAGGTGCACAGGGTGGGCCTGACAGGCTATTTACACGGAGGATGACGTAGAACCTTGGCCTCAGGTCGGAAAGCCCACAACAGCACCACCTCACTGGCCAGCTTTCCATGATCCAGAAACGCTGGATCCCGACAAACGCGATGCCTGCCTGAGCAATTCTCGGGGGCAGCTCCTCTCAATCTGCGCTCTTGTCTCAAGCAACCTCGAAGAAAAGGGACGAGGAGAATCAGCAAGCTTGGATAAGATGAGGTCGAGTCAAAAGAACCGTTGCTAGCAGTAGGAGAAGCACGTATTGATACCTTGAGCTCCCCCACGGGACAGGGCAACTCAACGGTATCTTCGCAGTTGGGGCCCACACTCATTCAATCTCATTCAGATACCCAGCGCTGAGTACCTTGAGGGACTCGTGGAGGTAGATGGTGGACACCAAGTGGCAGAAGATGACAGGTCGGGACGAAGGTGTGTCCAAAAAGTCCAAAGAAGGAGGAGACAGGAGCAAAATCCAAGAAGACCTCCAATGACCAGGGCCAGGAGGAGGGAAGAGTTGTGCGCAATAGACGGGACAACCTAGGCGGAAGAAGTTTGTCCTGACCCCCTCAACCAAGACAGGGACTGACCGGAACACAGCTTCGAGCATGAAAGAGCTTGAGCCAACGTTTCTGTCTGGTTGCAAGCTTGTTGTCATACACTTATTACTATGATCTGCGAAGCCTTCAAGAGTTTCATCTGCAATATGGTCAATATGGTAGAGAAAGACCATCTCCAGAGCTTACTTTTCACATGGTCACATGATGTCGCAAAGGCCGAATTTGTGTGGTCCATGCAGCGGTACGTGGGCAGCGCTGAAGTAGTCAAGCTCTATGCCATGAATCTTGACGACATTCCGAAGGTTCTATCCGTCCTCCATAGGCCACGCCTCGCTAGCAATCCGCGCAGAGGCCAGCCTCACAAAGGACCCCATGATACATCAAAGGAATTCAAAGGATGCAACCCTGATAGCGCACTTTGGATTGAATATTTTGTCAGCACTGCCAGTTGAGACATGATGCATGTACAAACATATTGCATAAATGTAGAGCTTTCTCAATCCACTGGTTCATAGCAAGGCGCTGGCAAAAACACGTTTCATGTTTAGAGAAAGTGGAATGATCTCAAAATTGGGACTAAGAATGAATAGGGTGTCGAGGGTGTCGAGCCCGGCTGCTAGTGTTGCCTTGTGAGCCCGGCATCGAAGTAGAGCACGCGCACATGGGAGTAAAGCAAGGAGGACAGGTGCTGGGCACTGAGATCCTGAGTCGAAATTGGGATGAGAGCGTGAAAGCTGCACCTTCCGTCCCAAGCTCCGTGATCACAGATCTGAGTCCTGTTTCTGAAGCACCCAAAATGAAAAGGAGCTGATCTTGCATGGCTTGAGTGTCAAAGTGTCTCAGGTTTCCAGTCGACACATACGCTCTCCTTCGAACCAATCAGTTACCTTGGAACGAACACTTTCCATGTGACCAAGATTCAGGTACGATATCCGGGTGAAGGAGTCGTCTTGAAATCACCTACAGGATTGACCAGGTACTCAGATTGCGGTGTGAACAAAAAGTAGTTTGTGCCTTTCCAGTCTGTCAAAGTCCGCTCCGTTGTAACTGGTCTACCTCTCTGACTGATTGACTGCATGTTCAAGAACTACCCAGTTTGCTGCATGTGGGCTAAGTTGTTGCTTTCCAACCAGATTTGTTCCTACATTGTCTCAACTGATTGGTATTTTGCCAAGAAAGGTGGAAAGGTTCATGACCAAAACAACTGATGCATGTGAATAGCCCCTCTGCAGCCTTCAAAAGAGCCGTCTGTTTGGATCGCAGTTGAGCAAAACTGTGAAGACAAATGCCTTGGAAATGAGTGAGGCAAGAGCAATTCTGCAGCACAGGCAGGAATTCTGATTTTTGTCATGGTTGTTTCTGACATACAACGAGAATGTCTCATCCAGCAGGACTTCTGGAGAGGGCTCACATCAGCAATGTCCAGAACTGTTCAAGAAATCCCTTAGTTACAGTGATTTGTGTGTGTGTGAGCATTTCCAATATTTCCACGACCATAACCATAAATCCGCTGAAATTGGCGTATGTAACCATCATCTAAGACTTTTGCCCATTGCTCACGTGGTATCCAACTGCACTCAGAAGAAAACGCAAGACACAGTGCGCGCGCATCATATGCCACTGGGGGACACAGGGAAGAGACGTCAAATTGAGGCAGCTTATCAGGAATTTCCTGAAGGCAACTGCAAAACAGTGGCAAAAAACCTTTCCCACTTGTGTTGTCCACTCCGATTTGTGTTTCGAACTGATATGAACAGAGGTCCAAATTGCAATGTCATGTGCTAATGTTTTTGACTATAGAAAAGAAACAGAACGATCAATGGCGGACAAGAACATCGCCCTTTCACATCGGCCTTCGCCAACTTTGCAAGAAGGTGATGTGGGCGACGCTGTGCAATTGCGCAAGCATGCAAAACCTCACAGGCTGGGACTGTCGGACAGAGTTCAAGCGGGAAAAGAGGAAGAAAAGAAACCACACGAGTCTTTCGAGTCTTTAATCCTCGCCGAGATACTTCATCCATCTTCATCCCAAGTTTCAACATTTGTTTTGCACAAATTTCCTTAAGTGGTTTTAGCACATCCTTTTTCCTTTGCAAATTCACCTACTTTCCGTGAGCAAGAAAATACACCGCTCTTAAACAGTTCGATCCGGTGTAATTTATCAATGTTTGAAGGAAATCTATGGGAAACATGGTTGAATTCATGATTGAACATGAAACATTGTGTTTTTATATGCCGTCCCAGTGATACTGTGCCTTCACCAAGTCCCCTCCATGCCATTGGCTGCATTGTGCCAGAGATTGTTTCTCAAACTCAGCCCAAGCCTGGCGGGTGCATGGGAAAACCGCAAGATTGGGGACAATTTGTTGGATCATTATGGATCATTCACATTGCTGTTTGCCCGCCTGGTCATCACCTGCTTTACGAGCCAAGGACACTGCGCGAGCTGGTAAGTCTGGACCACCCACCCTGGCAAATCGGTGTTCGAGACTTGGCTTAATCCATCAGGACGGGCATGGGTTGTTTCGGTTTTCAAATCTGGAAACAAATGGTTACATCAAATTTCATGCATAAATATAATGAAATATGTTGTTTTTCTTGTACATTGATGTTGAATTTGTCCAATTCAACACTGTCTTGGGAGAGGATCGTCCACGAAATGGCGCGTGGGCACATTCTCTACCCCGCCAAATTTGCCTGGCAAAAGGTCGAAACTGCGCCCACACCTTTGTCAGGCACCTCAGGTGATTGTTTCACTACGTCACACAGGACACCGAGGGTCACCGAGGACACCAAAATTTATGGACAAATTGAAAAAACATTTGCAAGATTTTTGCAAGTCCAGGTGCCAAACGACAATTGACACAAAACATTTGCTGAAACAGAGCAGACTTGAACTCATGGAAATACCTTGAAATCAATATTAAATTTTGATAGCACACAAATTTTGATGCGCAATGATGTTTGCGCCTCTCAGGAACCATCTGAATGGAACCCCATTGCAACAAGATGGTTCCACTACGGGGCGGCGTTTTTCATGCCATCATTTGACGAATTTTGCAACCAGCCATTTCAAGCATCCTGCATTTATTTTGATGCAAAATGTCAGCTGGCTAATGTGAACATGTGTGTTCGTTCCCTCTATCCGTCTATCCGTCTATCCGTCTATCCCGGTATTCATTTTAATCGTGTTATTTTGTCTGGCATTCAATACGTTCATATATTTCGATCAAAAATACCATAACTCATACCACTCGTCTTCTGTCCTATTTCCATTTGTTTCCCCTGTTTTCTCTACTTTTGTTTGTGATTTATTTTTTAACGAACCGTTTCCCTGTATTTTCTCAGGAAAGGGATGTGAGTGGGTGCGCGTGCAGCTTCCGGCAAGGTGGATACCCCTTGACCCAAATGTGGCGGGACTCTTTCTGCCATTGTGCGGCCACTTGGTTTTGGGTTGACATGTGCATTCATAAAATGAGGTGCATCGAGGTTCCGATCAATTAGGTTAAGATGGGTCATTGATTGGCGTGCCAACGCTATTATACTTCATTCGAATTTTTTTTGGGTTAAAATGGGTTGTTTGATTCGCAACCGCATATTTTAGCTTTGTTTGACAATAAGCCCAAAGAATATCCCCAACAGCAAGAAAGCAGCGGCCGTAGATCCCAAACGTGGTAGTTTTTGTTTCATGACCAAGCAATGCAGTGCATTTTTGCGCCGTCCTGCCCGCCGGCCTCCCCTACTACTACTACTACTACTACTACCACTACTACTACTACTACTACTACTACTACTACTACTACAACTACAACTACAACTACAACTACAACTACAACTACAACTACTACGACTACTACGAGTACTACTACTAGTACTACTAGAACTATCACTAGTACTACTCCTAGTACTACTACTAGTACTACTCCTAGTACTACTACTAGTACTACTACTAGTACTACTACTACTACAACTACAACTACTACGACTACTACTAGTACTACTACTAGTACTACTAGAACTATCACTAGTACTACTCCTAGTACTACTACTAGTACTACTCCTAGTACTACTACTAGTACTACTCCTAGTACTACTCCTAGTACTACTACTAGTACTACTACTACTACTACTACTACTACTACTACTACTCCTGCTGCTACTCCTGCTGCTACTACTACTACTACTACTACTAGTGCTATTACCAGTACTACTACTTACTACTACTTACTACTACTTACTACTACTTACTACTACTTACTACTACTTACTACTACTTACTACTACTTACTACTACTTACTACTACTTACTACTACTTACTACTACTTA
>Ga0126342_10021842_pt1 | contig 10630 bp, 12 predicted proteins | sample Cyp1metagenome_FD_92528 | JGI IMG/M metagenome (GOLD analysis project Ga0126342, IMG submission 92528) | Coral microbial communities from Lord Howe Island, Old Settlement Bay, Australia - Cyphastrea 1 metagenome | ecosystem: Host-associated > Invertebrates > Cnidaria > Coral ...
CAAGGAGGACGAGGAGGAGGCAGGAGGCATGACGAGGCAGGAGGCGGCAGGAGGCGGCAGGAGGAGGAGGAGGCAACTGACATAAAATCTAACAACCCTCACCTGGCAGGTGGGGAAAAAAACATATTTAAGATTCAGGATGAGACCGGCAGTGTAGGAGAGAATTTTTCCTCTCCCCTTGCAATACCAAGGGGCTGGTGCGTTGCCATCATCGATGAAGAGAATCTGAGGCTCCATGTAGGGGACGCATTTGAGGAGCTAAGGTGGCAATGGAGATGGTGCTTGGTAAAAACAACAAGAAAGGCTTTCCGCGATGCAACGTGGCATTTGTCAGATAAAAAAAACATGTCAAATAGAAAATGGAAGCAAAACATGTTACGCGGCACTAGCAAAAGCTTGTTTATGTCGGAAAGTGCGAGAATTCTTTGGCTGAGTTGGTCCATCAGGGCATAAATACAGCTGATATGAAACCAGAATGTAATGTTATTCGCTGATTAGAGAGAAGGTATTCCACGGATGCTAACTTGATACAAGAAGAATGGAGTTATTTTATATTATTTTATAATATTTTATATATTATTTCTCATTCCAGTTGACAGAGATAAAACGAAGCCTGGGGAATCATGGAGATTTTGACACACGTTGTTGTCGAGTGTCGGACATTTTGGCATGTCGGTCACGTGCTTTTTCCAATACGGAGGTTTTTCGATGTTCTACTGTCGCCCATCCAATGGGCTTACAAGATCTAGAAGGAACACCCGGTGGATTTTTGTTCTTCCAGATTTGCGCTAACTTATTCAAGTATATTCAAGTACTCATCTTGGGTGAAAGGCACATGACTCACAGCTGGATGTGGCGCCTCATCCACAACTTCCAAAGGACTATGGGCAACCAAAGACGCAACCTGTCGAGGCCACAGCGAACCCGTGGAAATCAGCTACTCTTGCGGGACAACCAAAAGAGATCGCTCCCTCTGCAGCAACATCAACAATGGAAAACCCTGATCTTCAAGTATATCTTCGATGCATATTCATCATCCAGAAAGTCATCAGAGATGAAGAATTCTCCAGCACCATAGTCACCATCTCTAGCTATTGAACATGGCCATTTAGTTCTAGTTATGGTTGATTTACCTATTAAAACTGGTGATTTCCCTATGATCATCTCATTTTCCCATGGTTTTCCCATGATTTTCCCATCGTCTCTGGTGAAAATTTTCCCAAGCTGCTGACTGTGGCGCTGATTTGCGCCCAGGTTTCATTGAGATAAGGAATGACCTCAGTGTTGAGATTTCGTGGCGGCGGCTGGTTAATAATGGCTTAATAGTGGTGAATCGTGGTGAATCATGGGATATTCATGGATTTTCAATGAAATGAACCAGATAGATCCAGATAGTAACTTTGTGAGGATCTAAACAGCCATCAATGCAAGGAAGAACATGTACAGTACAGTACTCGATGCTGGCCCTTTTTCTCATATGTTTTTAATACAAATTCGGCCGACGTCAAGTTGATGAGAAGCCTCTCCCAGTTTCCTACATCTGATAGATGTCGAATGATGTTGGCAAAGGACGTGCCCTCAGACTTGGTAGGCTGGAGTAATTGGTGAACATAACCTGCATGAAACGTCTCATGCCAGAGATCTTGCCTCCAAATACGTCTTGTTTCGTTTGTAAACAAACAGAAATGTGACAGTCGGAAATTTAAAATTGCACAAGTCGATCACCTTTACTTTGTTCCACACCCTCCATCCAGTGCTTTTGCCACCCCTCCTGCAAGTGCCAAGGGACTAAGGATGCTCGTGGCAAGGTCTGCAAATCAAAGTCTCGGATGCACGAGGGGTGCCGCACCTGCGTCCACGGGCAAAAATGTGGCGAGAGCAAGCTATAATTTGGATGTGAACTTGGCCGAATTTGCCACTAAAATTGAAATGAATATTATATTATATTATATATATATATATTATATATAATAATAATGATAATAATAATAGTAATAATAATATATATATATGTAGAAGTGCCAACCAGTGTTTGTCTAAGTACCAACCACAAGTATGGCATTCTTTATATATTATATAATGATCGAAACACAGTTGAAACATTATGGAATACTCTAGGATTCTTTGGGAGACTATGTTTTAAACCATCCGAACCCATTTTGCGGGGCTATCCCCACCTCGCGTGGCGTGGGAAAACTAGGAAGCTCTGTGGAGATTCTCAGGTCAGGCCTGGCGAAATCGATGGAAAGTGCGCGGGATTGCGGATCTATTCTGCTCAATTTTGGAGTGTGTACTGTGTACCCTCCCTGGTAAACTAACATAGATATGGAAAATCAATGAAAATCAGGTAAACCAGGTAAATTAATTGTCGAAGGAAGTTTAGAAGTGAAACTTCCGACAATATGGACAGATGAAAAGCAGAGCAGGGCAGAGGCAGAGAGAAGAGAAAGAGTAGAAGAGAGAAGATCAGAAGAGAAAGAGTCGGAAGAAAGAAGATGCAGATGCGCGAAAAGGTAGGAAAGTCGCGATTCACTTGTTTTTCCAATGATTTGTGGCTAAGGAGGGTCGAAAAGTAGGCTCGCTAAAGCGGCGGGTGCGGAGCCAACTGGCCATATGAGAGATGAAAAATTGCACACCGTTGTGGCGCGAAGCACATTTCCAAGTCAAAATGTGCAAAACACACCATTCCCGGACCACTTTTGCAAATTGAGATGTCGAAAAAGTGCACGCCGTTGTGGCGCGAAGCACATTTGGAAGTCAAAATGTGCAAAACACCTCAGTGTCGGACGACTTTTGGAAGTTGAGATGTCGAAATAGTGCACGCCGTTGTGGCGCGAAGCACATTTGAAAGTCAACATGTTAAAAACACCAAGGGTTCGGACCACTTTTAGAGGATGTCGAAAAAGTGCACGCAGTTGTTGCGCGAAGCACATTTGGAAGTCAAAATGTTAAAAACACCAGGGGTTCGGACCGCTTTTGGAGGTTCAGATGTCGCTTCGCTTCACTTCACTACACTACACTACATTAGACTACGCTACACTCCACTACACTACACTACATTACACTACACTACACTCCTCAACACTACAACTACAACTACACAACTACACTCCACTACACTCCACTACACTACACTACATTACACTACACTACATTACACTACACTCCACTACGCTACACTACATTACACTACACTACACTACCTTCCACTACACTTCACTACATTACACCACACTCCACTACACTACACTACAACTACAACTATTACTACAACTACACTCCACTACACTCCACTACACTCCACTACACTCCACTACACTAAATTACACTACATTACACTACACTGCACTCCACTACACTACACTACATTACACTACACTACGCTACCTTCCACTACACTACACTTCACTTCACTACATTACACTACGCTCCACTACACTACAACTACAACTACGACTACACAATTACACTCCACTCCACTCAACTACACTAAATTACACTACACTACACTACACTACATTACACTACACTACATTCCACTACACTCCACTACACTACATTACACTACATTACATTACACTGAATGACACTGCACCACAGATAGACAGGTAGACAGGCAGACAGACAGACAGGCAGGCAGATAGATAGATAGATAGATGGATGGATAGACAGATAGACAGGTAGACAGCTAGACAGATAGACAGATGAAAGAGAGAGAGAGAGAGAGGCAGAGATAGATAGATAGATAGATAGATAGGTAGATAGATAGATAGACAGACAGACAGATAGATAGATAGATAGATAGGTAATTAGATGAGAGAGAGAGAGAGCGATAGATAGATAGATAGATATAGATAGATATAGATAGATATAGATAGATATAGATAGATAGATAGATAGATACATAGAAGATAGATAGATAGGTAGGTAGATAGTCGGAGAAAGAGAGAGAAAGAGAGGAGACCTCAAGCACCTTTCAGTCCATCAGTGGCTTCGCTCTGCCATCCCTGATTCACAACAACCAACCTCTCCTATAGGTTTCCTATTTTTGAAACTTCCCCACCGCCGTGTGCGGTACTACTGGTAAATCAACTATAAATGAACAATGTTCATCCATTTTCCATAGCTATGTTCGTTTACTAGAGGGTACATTCAACATGGGTTCTGCCCCCTGCCTGAGCTCCACGTCGCTCCCCGCCACGCTCAGAACGGTGGTGGAGGCTCCCGAGGCGCCACGCAAGGCGGGAGCGGCGGGAGCAGCAGGAGCCGGGGGCCCAGGTCCTGCAGCGTTTTGGGTGTTTTGAACCAATGGTTTATGGGAAAATCAGGGAAAAATCCACAGGAAACCATGGATTTTACCATGCATTTTGAAGATGTTACTGGGTTTCCTGTAAAAATGCCCTTAAATCCATCGATTGGGTGAGAAAGGTGAAATGGGATGAGAATCGAATGAGGTTAGGTTTACTGGGTGATGTAAATCTGATGATGAGATCTGATGATATCATCAAGATGAGAATCCCATGGTATGACATCTTTCCAGACAGTACTCAAACATGGCTGGTTGGGGAAATCATCTACATTTGTCTTGATGGAAAATATCCCCACGTGGGCATAAACATGGGGGTTGGGATTCATGCATCAAAAATTGGCAAATCACCAACAAACAACAGGGATCAATGTGGGTCCGGGCAACTTCATTTGTAAACCAGCAAATAAAAATTGGGTTCCAAACTTTGAGACTGCCCAAATATAGGGATTTAACCGACCAACAATGGGGGTCTCACCAACCACTTATTCCATCAAAACTGGATATGCTCCAATGCCCAAAACACTTTTACCTCTGAACCACTTTGGTGCGACACTGGCGCCGCGCGTGCTTTGGCGGCCTCATGGCTCATGAATGTCGTGCAATCTCAGTTGAAAAGATAACCAAGTTCTTGCCTTTTCATCAGCTTTCCCTGAGGTCGGCAGGTGGCTATAGAGCTGACTTGGCCATAGCTGAGCCTCTGCCCGAAGTTGGGCGTAGTTCACTGCCTTCACCTGTAGGCGCACTGCCTGAGCCAGGAAAGGCCACATACTTTTCAGGTGCTCCACAGGTGGCAACACGGTTCCCTCAGCCAGACCAGCCGCCTTCACCATCTGGGGCCACAGGGCCTTCAGGTGCTCCTCACATTCACGGGAAGTCAAGACACTGAGGTCGTCAATGTATCTCTCAATGTTGCGCTGCATGGCAGTGATGCACTGTGCCCTCCTTCGGGGCAAATTGTACTTCACTGCATGCTGCAAGGCAGCACCATCGACTGGCTGACCCAGCAGGATCCGTTCACATTTTTCCGTCAAGGCTTGAATCTGATACTCATCCGCCCACTTGGAAAGGAACACAGCCATTGCCGGAGAGATCCTTAGATTTGCTTTAAAAGCAAAAGGACATATCAAATCTGCAGATTCCCAATGACTTATTGATTGACCCATGGAAAAAATCAGGAATCATCTTAAATCATCTTAAATCCAGGCATCTCTTCCATGGTGCAAAGCTGCAGGGCCTTGTAAAAGCTCTCGAGCTCACTCTTGCATTTCCCTGGAAGGTGGATGGAATCTCCAGTCCCTTCCTTCATGGCACTGCTCAGCATGCTGGCAAAGACTGGGGAGGCCAGCTCGAGAATCACCGAGTGCACCTCCAGCTCTATCAACCAATGGTCCCTTATGGCATGAATAATCCCCATGTAACGTCTGTTTGGTGGATAGATCCACAATGAAAAGTGCCTCACAACATGAAACATCGCATGTGTTGGTTGAATCCCCATTGTTTGCTGGTTTACGGCTCCCCCTCTTTCCACTCTCTTTTCCCAGCTTTAGTCACCATGTTTTTGTGACTTAGCTTCTATTTGTTGCATGCTCTATTGAACTCCCATTTTTTTTTATTGTTTCCGGCCCAAGCAACATTTTTTTCAACAATTCCCTACCTCCACCTCACCATCATCCACAATGATCTTCAAATCAGTCCCAGCTCTGGGCCGCTTGGGAGAAGGCTGCTCTTCAGCCATGCCGAACGAAATGGGCTTTTATTGGGATCTGTTTCTTTACCGGAAACCCATGTTTTTTTGTTCCCACATTTTTTCCTGGAGTCCACGGATTTTGAAGAAAGCATGTTGCAGGAAACCATATATTTTTCCATTGATTTTTCGCAGGAAATCAAGGAATAGGTTTCCCATGCGTTTTTGTTTGCCAATGTTTGCCATGCATTCAAGTCTGGCCATGTCGTTCAGCAGCTGATGCCTCTGAATCACCTGATTTCTGGTTGTTTCTGTGGTATAGATGATAGTAGATGTTTTAAAAAGATGTGGAAGATGCTGTTCAGAATAGGCAACTTTGATGCAGCCTTGACTAATTCAGCAGCACTGAACTCTTAATAATCCGCAAGTGCTGGAACTGTTTTTGGGCCAAGACAGGCTGCACAAGGGTGCCATGTTCGAATCGAAATGCATCCACGCAGCATCTTACAGAAAGAAAAAAAACACATGAAAGACAGAACAATTATGCGCCTTCCCTTTAGAAGCCTGTTTTTGTTGGTTAAATCCGTTAGTGGAATCCCCCTGTTTCGTTGAGATAACCATATATATATATATGAATGTATATATATATAGACCACCTTGATCCCCCCAACTCAGCCGTGCCTCGCGTGTCAGCCGCAGGGCCGCCCCAGGAGTGTCCCCCTGAGATCACCATGCGGTGCAGCAGCGCATGGCGACCCTTGGCGAACAAAGACTTCAGCTCGGTGCCGGAGAGACCCTGCCGCGGCGACTGTGCCGGTAGGGAGGGGAATGGAAAGGGAAACTGACATGCTAAAACCATCAAGCAGTCGATGTATTATCATGGAAAATTATCCTATCAGCTCGTTTTCCAGGCTAATATAAAGCTTGTCTCGTACAATACTTCTTTGTCCGCTCATTTGTCCATTGATAGAAGACCTCCTTGAACTCTTCACAGGACCGCCAGGTCTTTACACATCTTTACAACTTTCTTTACACATCTTTCAAAGACTTACCCTCTGGTTATTTAACATAGCCATGGAAAATGGCCCATTTATAGATGGTTTACCTATTAAAAATGGTGATTTTCCATGGCTGTGTTAAATAACCAGAGGGTAAATCCTATCTTTTGCGAATTCATAGTTCCAAGATGTTCCAAGGAATTCCACACCTTGCGTATGTCTTGCACGGCTCGCCATTCCTGAGGAAACTCTGCTGATCACTTGCAGCTTTCCATCGTCAAGTTTGGCACAATACGGTGGGTAACTAAAAAGATGTCATGGTCACAGTAGGGGGGCGCATCAAATTATGCGCATACTTTGATTCTAGAACCTGCACACCGATTGATAGATGCCATATTGACCGTTCTCTATGCTTGGCTCTTGCAAACAGTAACTAGTGACGGAGGTGCATGATATACTGGCATGTTTATTTTGGCGTGCAGTCCTCCTTTGAAGCCCAATTCAACTATTACGGATGGATTACAAAATCCTGGCACCAAAATCTGAAAATATGCTGCCTTTATCAATGTGGCTGACCTTTGCAATCAGAACCTGACTACATCGATACCATGTTGCTCTGCACATATGATCTGATAGACTGATAGTCTGCTAGCTTGAATCGCTGGCTCGTTCCACTGGCACGTGATGGCATGTGTATATCTTAAGTGAAAATTTCAATATGTCAGTCAACCACTACGTACTATTTAAGATATTGACACATCCATCTAACAGTTTCCCAATAGTATCACTATATCATATCTATTTGTGAATTGAGCTTTGCCAATCTAAAGCTTCCCCATCCAACAGCTTCCAAGACAGCCAAGCGGCGAGGTAAATCACCACACATGTCACTGTAACCTGCAGCTGGCTGTGAGGCGTCGCCACTCAAACCACAAAGACACATGGAAGTTTGATGAAGTTTGCCACTGAACCCTGGCAATTCAATCATACTCATACTTCATCCAAGAATTCATCCAAATTCCTTGCCCCAAAATACCCCTATGGATACCTCTGTGTTCCTGGTTGGCTTCACCAGCTGCCTGAGCCACGGACCAGGACAGAAGTCAAAACTGCGAGGCTCTTGCCCTTGAACATCTGAGAATATTCCTGATGCCGGCATGCCGGTTTCCAGCAAACGCGCAAGACATTTGAAGCGACAACAATGGCCCTTTCTTATCCGTATTCAGGATTCATCTACCCATGTGACATCTAGTGGAAACCCAGTTGTCGGGGTTACAGCTCAGCTTGAGATGGTTCAAAATCTTGTCGCTATGGGATGGAACGGCTGATTTAGGTAATCTTGGGTACCCTTTTGAGTTGGGGGGGTATGTCACCATGTGACATACGTACACCCAACTCCCGACGTCCTGCCCTGCGGAGGGGGCATGAGCTTCAGGACTAGCAGCTACTTTCAACACAAAGTCCGGGTTGAAGGGCTGCAATGTGGCCCTGTGGAGGTTTGGATTTGTTACCAATGTTGCGATTGGATGTTGGGTGGGTGTTGGATGTTGGTTGGTTGCTAGATGTCTGAAAATCATTGAATTCCTATATTTTGAGTAGATCGAGTTCCCATCATTCCTGGGTGGCGTTGCATGTTTCTGGGTGGTTTCAGCATGCGCCCATCCAAAGTGATGTTTGATCCAAAGCTAAGAGGACACAGTCCACTCAGGTCCAGACACTGCGTGATAAATCAAACTCCCAAAAACATCTAAACAGCACGCAAACAATATATTGGCTAGGCAAATCAGATATGTCATCACAGTTCAAACTGATATGAACCCTACCATATGACCATTTGGGCCTGATGTTAATAGAGAAAATTATGAAGCACGGGATGGAATGGGGCATATACCCTGTTGGCAAACAAACCCATTTATCAAGATGTGCTTGATTGAAATCCCTACCCATCTGCCACTGCTTGCGGGAATTTGACAGCCAAATAAATGCGCACTCAAAAAACCTGCAGGCGTTGCGCAACTGCCTTGGTGTAACCAAGTACAATCAAGTACAAGTGACAAATTCATATGGGTTTCTTCGAAAACATGGTACCTCGGAATTCTTTGGTCAACCATCATGTTCCCATCAGCTATGGCTATTTCATCGGTATACCGTAATCCGCCGACCCCAGCCGACGGCAGGGGGAGCGCGTCAGAGAAGAGATTACAGGCAGCAAGGTTCGATGGAAGCTTGCAGCAAGAACAAGACGCAACAGGCAAGAGACAAAAAAGAGGCAAGAAGAAGCAAAAGGCAAGAAGAAAGGTGCAAAACGGGGCCGTGGTGTTTCGGGGTGCAGAAAGCGACGTTAGGCACTACAGGGCGTTGTTCCGTCCTTCACTGTCATGCTGTTTGAGTGTGGCGAAGCCGCTCTCTTCGAGCTTTGGCAGCTGCAGGAGAAAGCGGCGGCAAGAGCAAAAAGACACCTAGTTTCTTGTAGGTGCAGAAAAATCAAGGGTGCCTTTGAAACTTTTGCCGACTCTCATTGTGATATGGTTTCCATCGACCGTCCTGGCAACCAGACAATTCGCATCCTCCACAAACATGATGTGCCTGAACTTCTTTGCCAACCCAAAATCAATGATGCGCACGATTTGATCAGAGGACAGGCAGAAGTTCGACAGTTCTATGTCGCGGTGCAGAAAGTTCTCGGCATGCATCTCTTGAATCCTGCCAAGTGAATCAAAACACCGGCGCAACCACAGCTCCAAGGTTCAACATATCATGAACGGTTGTTCTGAATACAAGACTTCACAAGTCTCTCTGGGTTGAGGATGGGAAAGCAATCAAATCTGGGCCAGGATGTTCATACCGAGTTATCCTCCGCGTGTATCCACACGCATCTAGGACATGCAACCAGTTGCTGATGGGCCTGAGAAGACCTAATTGAGTTTCAACAACCAAATGGCAGCTCTGCCTGCCTTAAGCTTTGGCAGCGGAGCAATAAAGCCAGCATGGCAGCAGAAGAAATCACAAGCAACCACCAGACCACAAAAAGAAAAAATTGGCAACACCACACTGATTGAAGCAGTTGGAATCAGTTGGAACTTCAAACGTTTATTTTTCCTCAAAGCTTTGCAGACCGCGCGCATTTTGAAACAATTGTTTGACGATTTTTTGCTGCGCTCGGGAAGCAAAAACAGCGTAACATAAAGTGCGTTTGTCTTTTTCGCATATAGAAATTACATCTGGCAACATGGTGAAAACTGCGTAAATGTCAGTGTTTTGGCTAGGCGCGGGCCAAAAAACTTTGTAAATACTGTGATTTTTGCTACCAGAGGCAAAAAACATCGTAAGTACCGTGGTTTTGGGCTTCCGAGGTGCAAAAAACATCGGTATTTACAGTGTTTGGTTTGATTCGAGGGTCTCAAAAATATGCGAAAACACCGCCTATTTGACGATTTTTAGGGTCCACAAAAATGCGAAAATAAGCTGTGTTGCAAGAACAACAACAAGAACAAGAAGAAGAACAACAAGAACAACAAGAACAACAAGAACAACAAGAACAACAAGAACAACAAGAACAACAAGAACAACAAGAACAACAAGAAGAACAAGAAGAACAAGAAGAACAAGAAGAACAAGAAGAACAAGAAGAACAAGAAG
>Ga0126342_10021843_pt1 | contig 10628 bp, 9 predicted proteins | sample Cyp1metagenome_FD_92528 | JGI IMG/M metagenome (GOLD analysis project Ga0126342, IMG submission 92528) | Coral microbial communities from Lord Howe Island, Old Settlement Bay, Australia - Cyphastrea 1 metagenome | ecosystem: Host-associated > Invertebrates > Cnidaria > Coral ...
CACCACCACCATCATCATCACCACCACCATCATCATCACCACCACCACCATCATCATCACCACCACCATCATCATCACCACCACCACCATCATCATCACCACCACCATCATCATCACCACCACCATCATCATCACCACCACCACCATCATCACCACCATCATCATCACCACCACCACCATCATCATCACCACCACCACCATCATCACCACCATCATCATCATCACCACCACCACCATCATCATCACCACCACCACCATCATCATCACCACCACCATCATCATCATCACCACCACCACCATCATCATCATCATCATCCTAATCCCAATCCTAGTCATAGCCGGAAGCCCGCCTGCATGCAATTGCCACTCCGGCATCGTTCTGGACCATGGCGTGGCTCCCAACGAAGCGTCCCCACGCGCCAACGGTCGTCAATTGAATGGTCCGCACTGGGGAATTTACCGGTCTTAACAGCATCATAGTGCACCTGGCTTACCGGCAGTTCATGAACCTAAGAAATGGTTCCCCATCAAGCTTATCTACATGCGGGGTTTACCTTGTGCCCCTCAATGTCGTGCATCCAGCCTTTCAATTTTGTAGACTTTGTGGCGGCTCGGGCAGTGGCAAACGTTAAACAATCCACACGGATCGCACGCCTTGGATACCCAGTTGACCAGTCAACACACTCACAATGAAACAGCAAACCTGTGAAATGATGTCCAGGTCAAATGTCAATGGTTGTAAATCATTATAGTTATATACATACATTACGTATATATAAATGGCTGTTGTTGAGCCATGTGTCTATGCTGAAGATATATCTCCTCTTGGGCTTGTCTTAAACTTGGGTAGCCCATTCTATCCCCATCTCAATCCCGAGTACATCCCCAATGGTGAAGGTCCTCACATCTTCCTTGACGTGGCCATGCATTGAACTACAAAACGATCTCCTGGTGTCACAACAGTTTCTGTCAGATATTTATATATATAGAGATATATTAAAATCTCACCCACTGAACAATGGATCCCCAACAATTTAATAAAAAAAACTAACTAATCACTCCATCCCCCCTTTGGCCCATGTGTTTCCGGACCCTCGAGCAGCTGCTTGGATCAGAATCACGCGCTGTACGCGAATCTGTGGATAGAATGGGGATGGGGATAGGATTCTTGGGGATATAGGATACTTAATATTCAGATATATGGCAATATGGGGATAGTTTTGGGCATATTTTTGGGTATCTTTTCAGGATTTAACCATTAAAATATGATTGAATAGGAATTTAATGGTGATGCAGTGGGATATGTGGACCAACAATACATGATTCGATATGATTTGGGTTTGTCTGAAAACATCTGAAAACGTGATACCCTATTAAGTGGCCTTTTCAAAGGAAAAAATGGTGATTCACGCCACAAGATATGGAGGTACCCGGAACATGGAGCGATGCTCCCAAGATCTCCGAACGAATTACCTGTGAAGCTCCCAACGTTGCTGGTGGGAAATGATGATCAAACATAGATACCAACCGAATTCGTGCAGAACCGGTACACTGCTTGGTGAAGGTTCTGAAACTCTGCTTGGTGGCCATCGTGATTTTCCGAGCCTTCCAAATGGCGATGGATTACCCTTCTCACACCATTTATAGCTTGTGCTCATGGACTTTCATCACAGTCATACTGTAGAATTTATTGTTGAAAATGGGTTATCCCCAAAATGTCACCGGCTGAATCATCAACGGATGCATTTTCCAGCGTCCTGCCTGAGCCCACATGCGCGTCCGAACCACTCCACCTCTATGTACGCTTTGGATACGCCTCGCCACGACACCAAACTTCGCCCCAGTGAGTGGAAAATCCGAAATGGGACGCCAATGGCACCTGAATGCTTGACATTTTGGAGATGGAAAGTATCCATCATGGCCAGCAACCACTGCTGTTTCTGTTCAATTTCGAGGTCCCAAAAACGATGCTACGACTCTTGCGGAGAATGATGCAGAATGCAAAAACACGCTCCATACTTTGCAGGAAAGTCATTGAAGACTTCATCGTGACTCTAAGTCACAGACTTTGCTGCGTGGGTGGCAAGTGCCAGCCGTGCATGCACGGCCTATCGTCAGGGGTCAAGTTTGTTCTGGATGAACCCTCATTGGGCCCAAACCATTTTCACACCCCTGAAATATATTTAAATATGATAAGATCTTTGAAGCCCACAAAAAGGGATGTGGAGGGCCTCTTGATCCAGGGTGTCTCCACAAAAAGTGAGGTGAAACTGGCCCCTGGGCAGCAAACTTCAAGGAATGCAACAATTCGCAAATCATGGGTAGATATGTAAAACGTCTTGCAAGACTTTGCAAGTATACATGTCTTTGCAATTTACGATAAATTGCGTGCCTGTCACACTGTTACATATTATATATATATATATATATGCATATGAACACCTGTGCGTGTATGTATTATATGTACAGTTTCCTTAGATACATTTACATTTATACATGGGTATAAATGGTGACAAATAGTTTCATACATAGTTTAGTATTATACTGTACACTATCTTATACATTGTTTCTTAACATATATATATATATATTATACATAGTTCTATACCTAGTTTTAGACATAGCTATATATAGTTATACACAGGTGTACTTAGAAATAAATAGTTGCACATAATTATGCATATGTATATATGTATATATATTTATGTATGTGTGTGTGTGTTTACGTGCATACATATGTTCAGAAAAAAAAACGAAAGAAAACTATTTACAACAATAAAATCAAACATGTATAAATGTATATATAGATTGATATATTATATGTATATATACATCCATTCACAGAAATATCTACATATAATGATATAATGACTATACACGTGGTATCTATACATTACACACATGTACCAGCGCCTTACGCGCCAGGATTCCTCGTACACGGGCCTGGCCAACTGGGGCCGTCGTTCTGAATGACCCACCGGGATCTAAAAATGACGAGAAAAAATGCTTGGAATTCATGAGGGCCCATGAAAAAACTGCCATTTACAAGCATCACCTCAATTTTTCATGAAAAAAGTTTCAAAGGCTTCAAAAAAACATTTGAAATATCTTGAAATCTGGAGGTTTCCACATCAGCCAGGCTCCTGAATACGTTGGGCTCCCAGAAATCGTCTCTGGGCCGCTTCGAAGCTGGCACGCGCCAGCTGCCGCCTGCCAGCTTGGCGGATTGATGAAAAATGACTTGATTTATATATATATATATATACATATACATATATATATATACACATATATATATATGTTCATGATTGTATATGTTCATGATTGTATATCTATAAGATTATAATTGTATTTTTTCTCAAAAATTGACAAGGAACAAAACATCGTATTTGGTGTCACCAGTCACCAGAAACCGTATATTTATGTATATATACATGTATATATACATGTATATATACATGTATATATATACATATACATATATACATATAATATATATATGGATGCTTTTGTCCAACAAGTTTTTGAGGTGTTTCCTACGAGTTAATGTTGAACATTTAAGCCTAGGGCAATTCTTAGATCGCAAGAAAGTGTTTTTGGTGTTTTGGGTGGTATACACCCCTGAAAGCTAACACAGAACCCCCCCAAAAAAAAAAGGCATTGAACGACATTTTTCCGATCCCAACATGCTGCATGTAAACAAATTGATTTGGAGTGTGATTTTCCTAGCACGTTCCTTTTTGTTCGGATATGATGATATGCTATCATATCCCACTTATATACGTATATTTAGTCGGACATGAAAGGATGCATTGCATTCAATGTCTTCCATTTCTCTATGAATGGATTATATTAAGATTCGTGTTTTGCCAATTAGATGGGGATGTTGGACACCAAGAGTCCCCCACAAAACGACGGAGAGGTCATGATGGATGTATACCCTCTGGTAAACTAACATAACTATGGGAAATCACCATTTTCAATGGGTAAATCAACTACAAATGGCCATGTTCAAGAGCTATGTTAGTTTACTAGATGGTAATATACAATATACATTGACAGATATTGACATGCATTGACTATATTGACATACGAGTATCAAGAATTCCTGGCAAATCTAGGCCATGCTCCAAAATCGGGATCCCAAACAAACCTTTTCTAACTGAGGAAAGTAGAACTTTTCAGCTTTTGGATGGTTTAGCTGGTCTGCAAAGCTTCGACATCGGTTTCTTGGGTTGTGAGACCGCAAGAAAGTTACCTTCAGAAGTTGCACAGAAAAATGACGTTCATGGATTGGGGTCTTCCTCTTGACGGGATTTTCGGGGTTGATTTTTGCACAACGATGCCCTTTTGTGAAAAAAGAGTGACGTGTTGGCCATCCATCTGCCATAATTTACTCAGCATGGATGTTCCTGGAACCCCATCTCCAACTAGACTGACATGGAAACTTGTTCCCTATTTCCGATCATTTGTTATGGTGGGAATCTTGCCTTGAATAGATACCAAAAAAAGTCAGAATGAATTCCCAGTCGATTTCCCAAATGGCTCGTTGAACATGAACACTCTGCATCACTCCGCATCACGTGAAACGACATTAAAAACAGCAAGTGGTTTGCAGAAATGTCAGTTACCCTCTGGTAAACTAACATAACTATGGGAAATCACCATTTTTAATGGGAAAACTCACTATAAATGGCCATGTTCAATAGCTATGTTAGTTTACCAGAGGGTATTTCATGTTATTTCCGATCAAAAAAATCGGTTTCCAGGCGATTTGTTACCTGCAGTTCTTCCCCGTTTAACGGGGACCCGCCTCTGTCGAGCGATTTTCGCTCGCACCACCCAGCCTGGTCCAGGTCAAATCACCAGGAATGGGGATGGATGATAAATATGATAAATATGTAGCTGTGTCTAAATAAAAAATCTAAAAATGGATGTATACCATATTATACCCCCAGACAACTTTCATAGGGACTTTGATATCTTTGATTTCTCTTTTGTCAGACACACCGCCGTGGTAAAGTCGAAATTCAGGTGTTTCCGAAACCTTTATGTGGAATGCTTCTGATTCTACCGCTGAGAAAGATTCCCATCATAGTGGCGACCACAATATCTGATCCTCAAAGTTTGTGTATGCCAAGTTGATAACTCCTATGGCCAGGCATGAGTTACTAGTAGTTACATATAGTTACTAATATAGTTACTAAGATTGATAACTCCTATACTAATAGTTACATATATAGTTACTACCCGATTAATTACTCAGTATCAATGTTGACATCATCCATTCGGCTGATAAAATCCGCGGCGCCTCTAAGATTTCTTTGTAGAAGAGCTGCTGCCATTTCTCGTCGCCAAACCTCACGGCTCTGAAAAGTTCGGCTGTTCGTTCACTGTGGAAGTTGGGAAACTTGGCTTAGTTAAACACCCCTTAAAGTGGCTTAGTGAGGCTTAGTGGAATTTATGTGGCTTGGGACTGGGACCATAATTTATACCATAAGTCTCCCATACAACTCCCGTATGGGAAGCGACTATGGGAATGGTTCCATCATTGGGGATCTACTACTTGATGCCAGCTCTCCACTGGCTCTCCACCAAACAAGTTGGTACAACCCTGCATGACCATCAACAGGGGGTTGGGCATCAATGGCATTGCTCATGTGTCCAAAATCGATCGAAATCGTGGATCAAACAAGTGTTCTTATATGTTCTTATGTTTTTTTGATGGATCTATACCTGGTACTATACCTTTTATGAGTTGCATGAAAAAAAAAGGGATTTCGCTAAAAAGATCCTCGCCTGCTGGTGGCTGTGAAATCAGGTCTGGAACAGGTCACCAGATCTTTTCAGCGCTTCCGGTTCCGAAACATACACGGCACCCAAAAAAAAACCGCTGGCAAATGGCTATGGGTCAAAACCCTGGTACCTAGTGAACCCCAAAATAGCTGGTAAATGGATGTTCATCCCACTAAAAATGTGTCTATAGGTATTGACCCAAACCCAAATGGTTTGGTTCTTGTCAGGTAGTTCCAAGCCAACCGGCAATTTGATTTGCATAGGGAGAAAATTAAGACTTCGAGCAACGTCACATGAAGGACCAAGACATGAAATACGGTGGATTCTCTTCGTTCCGCTGCTCGGCGAGGTTGCAATTGTCATGAAATCATGATATCCCCTGCTACCATTTCTGGTGAGGTCAGAAAGGATCATCCCAAATCAGTTTATCGTGAAATTTTGACAACACCATCTCATGGGATAGTCACTTGCCATAGCCCACCCAGAAATCTCATGATACTTTGGCAAATGAAGTACTAAACTGGCAAGTTTCGCAATGGGATAACGCTAAATTCCGTAAATCCGTTGGCTAATCACCTTTCCCCTCCCCCCAAGAAAAGCGACCACAACTTGCAAGGTAAATCCTCCATTTTCATTCATTGTTATATCACACTGTATACTCCCATGACATCCAGTACCCATGGATGGTTGGTTTTTAGCCAACAACCACCCATTTTTGAGATGCGTCCCCCAATCCCAACGCGCTGGGCACCTGCTCCCAGGCGTTTTCTGCGTGCACCCGGCCCTTGTAGCCGCGCCAGTGGCGTTGAATTTCAATGGCAGCCCACACCTCCTGTTCATTGGCCACTGCCTTGCCGCGGGATTCAGTGGGCACCAAAGCTAATTAAAGAACCCACATATACAACTCTACATGTGGAATAGATACATATTATATGTATATATATATATCAATACGTATATATATATATCAATACGTATATATATATATATCAATACGTATATATATATATATATATCAATACGTATATATATATATATATTCATTCATTCATTCATTCATTTGTTTACTTTTGTATACACAAAGATTTTATATTGATAGAGAGTCAGTGTGTGGGTATGTACGTGTATGTATATATATATATATGTATATATATATATGAGTGTGCGTGCTCACCACCCCAGAACCCACCAAAACAGCATTTTCACAGGTATTTACAAGGAAAAAAACAAGTTTTCTTCCAACTATCTACTCCATGTTTTACTTTCTCGAACACAAGAACAGAACATATATATCTATCTATCTTTCAATCGATCGATCTATCTATCTATCTATCTATCTAAATATTGATAAGTTTAATATATATATATATTCATATGTATGTTCACCCCCCCAGAATCCACCAAAACAGCATTTTCACTTGTATTTGCGAAGAAAAAAGTGTTCTTCCAACTATCTACTCCACTACGACTGTCTCAAAAGGAATCTTTATATTATACATGAGAAAGATGCTTTTGCAATGACCAAGCCAATTTTTCCAATTCAAACAGACACCCGCAGCGTGTTCATCGCGGCAACAGACGCAGGCAAACTGGGACCAGCAGGTGGTGTCCTAAATGTTATGTATAGTTTCATATGTTTGACTTCGGGGTTTGGAAGGCATATGCTTGGATTAAATCATTTGGGCAACTGCAATATCAGAAAGGAGGCCTTCAAGAAGTCATGTCTACAACGTGCGCACAGCCACGGGGCACATTCTCAGCGATGGCAGGACGAATCATTCGGGCTCAGCACAAGCTTATCCCCTTCATCTGCCCTGGCTTCATAAGCATCGGCTAGCTGCGCCCCAACGTGCTGCATCTCTGGGCCATCGAGGAAATCACCCATGACAACCTCACCGTGCAGAAAGTCCACCTCGCTGGTGCGAGACAAGGTTTGTCCTCAAGTTGGAAGCGATCACAACTGAAGCCACATTGAAGTTCCAAACTTTCTCCAAGATTTGCAGAACCTGTTTATGGTAGAATCTCTCAGTCAATGGCAGTGGCCAATCAAACTCTTTGCGGGCAAGGTCCGACGACAGAGCCAGCAAGGCCTTTTCAACAAGTCCCTGCAGCCACCCATAGATAGGAGACGTTTTCTTGCGCGGCTGCTTTGTTTGCCAGCAAAGCAAGATCACTGCTGGCATGTGTATAATTATGTATTTATTTATCTATTTTTTTATGTTTTTATGTATTTATTTTTATGTATTTATTTACATGCATGTGTATATATACAAATATATGATACAAATATATATATATACATACATATAAGTATACATATATATATATATACATAGAGACATAAGTATATACATAGACACATAAGTATATACACGTAAGTATTTGTGCACGTTCTGATGTCATATATAATACATAGCTACGGCCCCCCCATTCCTTTTAATGCTTGATCAACCCTTGCTTCCAATATCATCCAAACAACCCCGGCTACAGGCTGATGGGTCAGTTGGATACCCCTTGGGCTTTGTCAGATCCAATGAGGAGACTCCGGGTAGACCCACATGCTTGCAACATGCTGCACAGATATTGGATGTCAAGATGACACTGATGACACCAAGAAATATCAACAGTATATGCAGTACTTAAATCAGGGGATGAGCTAACTTGGTAGTTGATAGCATCTAAATGGTTTGAAACCCGTTGCATAACCAGTTCCAAGAGGATATGACCCAGGTACCCATTTCTGACCTCCATCCACCCCGGCATCCGGCAACTGGCTTGGTAATCATGGTCTTCTCACACATTTTGGGTTCTTCTGCAAAACATCTACAGAACACCATGATACCATGGGTGTTTGATGATGCCAGTACATTTGTTGGATGTTTCATGGCTTCCCTAAGTTTGTTTCCTCCAATGCTGAGAATCACACGGTTTCTTCAGGGGATTGTCCGGGGGTTGTGAAAACGGAATGGCAGACCTAGTCCAGCTGATGTTATCATTTTTATCTAGATATCATTGTAAGTCCGCATATTGTTTTGACCCCAGATGTCGCCTCCCTCCAGAGCCAGAGTCTACAAAGACAGCCTGGCGTTGAGCAGCGAAGAGGGCGAATGTCGAACATCCACAAGCTCCAAAAGTGGGGTACTGCAGGTACCCAAAAATACCATGGTGATCCATGGTGTGTGATCCCCATTGAAAATCGTTGAAATATGTCTGCATGAACTCGTCGATTGTTAGGGTCGGATGTAAGAAAGAAACTGGATTCATCATAATAACAATGCACAGCACTAACCTATGATTGCCCAGAAAAGAAGGGGTAGTTAAATACCTGTCCTAAGCATCATTTATGGGAGCTGAGCTGGTTGTTCGGGATTCGGATGTCAAGGCAGGGGCAGACCAGCCCCAAAACTCTGTGCAGATGAATGTCCTCCCAACCAGTTGATAGGTGGTTTATCCCATTATCTATAGGGGTTCAACCATCCAAGGTGGTGCAGGATTTCTTCCATCCACACTAGGTCTAAGGTCTACATAATTTATGATACGTATAGTTGAGTATTGCTTATTATAGTCAATGATAGGCTAAGTTTCTTGCTTCTTCACCCACTATCTTTTAGCATCTCTGAATACACTTCAGCCACTCACCTATCCAGGTAGAGCGATGGGCCTCTGATGTATCTCTGCATGGTGATGATACTACCTCACTGGTGATGGAACTTGGGTGAGTTCACCCTGGACCACTGGACCCTGGTAGAAATTTCGTCCCGATGTTCATCCCGAAACAGCATAAAATCGCTGGGATAAATCATGATAAATCTGGATGTTCATTCCAAAATATGGCATATCGAGGCTTTGACCCATTCTCAGATCACAAAAGACTAAAAGCTCTAGGGACATCCATGGATATCCGAATATGCTTGAAATCTGGTGAAGAATACATGAAAATTCTTGGTTTTGTAGGGATTTTGTAGGGATTGTGTAGGGATCTTGGAAGCACAAACGGGTGATTCTTCCAGAAGTATCATGACAATCTGCAGCAAAACCACAATAAGAGCCCACTCCGAAGCCGAAATTTGCGGTGGTGTGGGTTCTGACCTGATCTTTTTTGTGTGGCTGAAAAAAGGGGCACCAAGAGACCCATCAAATAGGTTTTGTATGGTTTTGTATAGTAATGGTGTAGTGAACAACCATCATCTCCGAGATCTTTTTGAGCAATTATCCACCCTGTGTTTTTTTTGCCATCCTGGCCATCCTCGCCATCCTGGCCATCCTGGCCATCCTCAATATTCAGCTGCTGAGCATCTGAGCATCCCACCCTCTGCTTTTCGAAAGTCTTCCTGCAGTCTCAGATATTGCTTTCGCGTCTGGATGCCCAACCACATCTGCAGGCAGGCTGAAAATGAGGAGGATCGATGAGGATCGATGAGGATTGGGAGGATTGGGAGGATTGGGAGCATGGAGAGCAAGATGTCCACAACATGCCTACCTCACCTGGTTTCACTGGAGCTTACACAAGGAGCAACGGATTCTTTCAGACGCTCATGGCCTTGGCATGTCAACACCCAACGTTTTTGGGACGCAAGTTAAATCCTCATGCATTTCACGCTCTGTCCCGGCTCAACTGCATGTGGCTATGCACTATTTCCGCCAATACATATACCGGATCTATACCCAATGTCTATTGGTAAGAGTATCACAACTCCAGCGGCGATCCCCCAGTCAAGGCTCAGTTGTGTCTCATTATCTCAACACTTTGAACCAGTTTATTGTGTTCCTATTTACCCAGGCAACAAGCATCCTGTAGCGTTCAAGCAGAGTATCTTTATCACTGCACCTCA
>Ga0126342_10021844_pt1 | contig 10628 bp, 8 predicted proteins | sample Cyp1metagenome_FD_92528 | JGI IMG/M metagenome (GOLD analysis project Ga0126342, IMG submission 92528) | Coral microbial communities from Lord Howe Island, Old Settlement Bay, Australia - Cyphastrea 1 metagenome | ecosystem: Host-associated > Invertebrates > Cnidaria > Coral ...
AAACAATGGTTCAAGAGTTATTCATGACTTTTTTGTGTAGGTTTCCCAGTGAAATAGTTCATGGTTAATTAAAAACTTGACAACAATAGTTAAAAAAGAGGCGGCCACAACAGTCCCCTCCCACATACGTATGTATATATATATGTATATATGTATGTATATATATATGTATACATACTGTACATAGGAAATGGTACCACCAAATCTTGGTTTCAGCAGTAAACATTGGGATAGAATGGATAAATTAGGTTTGGTTAGCGGTTAGCCATCGTGTATTCTTTTTAACCATCAAACGTGATGGCACCGGATCATGCCACCTGATTTCAGGGTGGGAACTAACCCATAGCAGGAATAGCTGTAAACCAACCAGCGTAATGGGATGGAATCGGAGATACACTGACGAGAATCTATGTGAAGATTGAGTCAATGAGAAGGTAAAGGTATGTCATATTATGTCATATTATATATTAATATACATATATATATATATAACATTATTATTATTATTAGTATTAGTATTATTATTATTATATATTATATATTATATATTATATATTATATATTATATATTTTATATTATATATTATATATTATATATTATATAATATTATACATATATACTGTATATATTAAGAAATCAAGAGGATATTCTAGTTGAGAGTATTCAAATGTATCACTTGAAGATGCAAATGACCGCCCATGGCTGGATCTGTCCGACATGTTCGACCTGCGAAACATTCGGGGCAAGCCGACCTGAACTTCAAATCTGGTATGGGATGTATTGTAAATTCTACAGATCACTCACTCAATTTCAGGATTTAGATACTCAAAAAAGATGAAGACATCAAGACTTACTCTGCAGGCTTTTGGATGATTTCCTTGGCACATTTTACAGAGTTTCGCCGGCTTCAAAGCTGTTATCTTCCAGCCGCCTTGTAACTGGATCCCTGAGGAAGTATGGAGTGGATGTGGGCAAGAAGAAGAAGGGAGCCAAAGAGGACTTGCTCGGCCAATCCCAGCCTTTTCTAGATCAGTTTCCTATTCAACACACAACAGCAACCCTTAAAATCATCAATGAGATAGGAAAGCTTCCAAATGCTACTAGAAAAGTATGAAATTCGCGCGAAATTGAAGCTTTTCTGCATTCCCTTGAAAGTCGATTCACTTTGCCCACCATAGTAGTGATAATCCACAACTAACCCAGTGGTAATCTATGAGTCCACCAGTGGTTTTCTGGGATAAAATATCAAGTTGGTGACATATTCCATTAATATGCCATTAACATCCGAGTTCCACGAATATCCCACTATATCCCCATGAAATACCTATGATATCCTTATTTATAGATGATGTTCCATTATTTCACCAAACACCTATGAAATTCCAGTGAAAATGATCATTTTTCCTATGATTTTCCTTTGATTTCCCGTGAAATTTTGGGATTTTCAGGGGTTCAACCCAAATTTTTTCAGGGATCTTCCCTCCTTCAACATCCGCCCGGTCCGCAGGGTGAAAAGGCTGAGGACGAGCAAAAGCCCGGCCGTCACGTGACATGGCCGACATTTTTTGTTGGGCCATCGTGGCAAATCCATGGGGATTTTCATGGGAATGTCATGGGTGTTTACCCTCTGGTAAACTAACATAACTATGGAAAGATCCACCATTTTCAATGGGAAAACTCACTATAAATGGCCATGTTCAATAGCTATGTTAAATTGCCAGAGGGTAATGTGAATGTCATGGGAAAATTCACTGGCAAATCAGCGATTTTTAGCGATGATGTCTAGGCGTTTTTGCTGGGATGTCATTGGACACGGGATATATAGCTATGATACGTTGGTCTGTTTGAAATTGGGGTACACTCCAAGTTATTGACATTCTTATATGTTTTAGTTGTTTAATGATGAAAATCATAATACATCATCAAATTCAGGGTGCACTACTTTTATACAAACCCAAGTACATGATGGTATATTTATCAAAATGCGATATGATATACAATACAATATGATACGATGTGACACAATTATGATCGGTATAGTGATACGATATGATATATGGTACATATATCCATATGTATATGCAAGCAAGTTGGGCTACTGTACATCCTGTACATCATTGTATTATGACTTACAATATATATTACACATACCATACATATGAGCGAGTTCACCACAACCAATTTGTATCTATAGCTCAAGATATTTGAACGGTTCGGATGCTTTAAAACCAAACATGGCCCAAGTTGGTAGGGGGTGCCGCCATTTTTGTACATCATCAAGAACAACTGGGTTATGACCCTGTGGAACTGATTTTCCAAATCGCTCAGCACACCGGTACTTGGAACCGACAGTGATCTTTTTTGGTGATTGTCGAAATATCGCTTATGAACGTCGGAAATTAAGCTATACTCTATCAGAATCTTGTGTTGTTGCCTTTCCACAACCACGTTTTGTTGTCTTTTTCCCTCCTTTGCACCTCCTTTCCCACCGTTTTGCCAATAATTTTTCTTCCATTGGCTTCAACCATCATACTTACATAGGGTTGGTTAAATCCCCATCAGTTTACTGGTACCATTTAGGGACCTCCATGCTTTCCCATCTTCCCTGGTAGTTGTTACAGGGGTCCACCTTTGCCGCATGTTTTCCGGGGTCACTATACCTTGAAAGTCAAATGATTGAATTTACCCACCATAGAATTGTGATACTAGTAATCCAGAATTATCCCAGTGGTTATCTATCAGCCAACGGGGATTTTCTGGGATAAGATATCATATCCCATTGTTTTGCTCTTGTTTCCCACTCAACACATGAGATTCCATTGAAATTGGATCCTGTTCCCATGATTTCCCATGATTTAATATGATTTCCCATGATTTCCCATGATTTCCGAGCACATCCCCATTAAAATCGCTGATGTTTCCCATATTTTTCCTATGTCCCATGAAAATGTTCGATTTTCTGGTGGCTCCAACCCAAATCTTCTCACAAATCTTCCCTTGAAACAGTGATTTTCCAAAGATTTGCCGAAAAAAATATAAAACTGGAATCCCCAAGGTCGTTGCCAAGCAGAAGGCCCGCGCGGCCAAGCAGAAGTTGGACGTGGGCTTGGAAGATCAGTCCCTTGGATCGAAAAACACGGGATTTTCCTCGGAAAAATTGTGATTTTTCTATATTTTCCCGGGGAAAATGAGGATTGAGTTACCTAGGAAAATGATTAAAAATAAAGATTTCATGCGATTATCATGGTGGTTCAATGGGAGAATGGGTTAATTATACTGTATGTGACCAACCAATGTAATAAGTCTGAATTTGGTACCTGAAAATGGTGGGTTTACTCAGCATTTGACCATCCAAAATAGGGGATTTAGTCAGTGATTAATGGAGATGGACTTGTCCAAAAATCACGCTTTATTTGGGTTACTTAAACTCCACAAAATTAAACTTGGGTTAACGGTTTTTGTTGGGATTTATCCAAGTTTAAGTTATCATGCCTTGTCCAAAAATTGGGAGCCCCAAAAACTCCCTTGGAAAATATTGAAATAGCTGATGATGATCTGCTAGATTCAGGGGGTACCCAATTTTCACCCACACCCAATTCTAAAATCATAAAAAAGAACATCTTTGAGACCCTGTCGGAAAACTGGGATGTTCTTTTAGTTTATGACAAGTTTGATAAACCAGCCTGGGCCAAGCTGTGAAAAATGGGTCGAAAAGCAACCCCCAACTGCCCATCTGACCCTGAGAACAGCACATTTTGAGGGTGGGTCTATGTTAATTGGTGGGAGGTACCCTGCAGTAAACATAGAGAAAGATCTGGAAAACCCATTGGGAAGTCCAAGGAACATGATCTACAAATGGTGGGCTTTCCATATCTGTGTGGATTTACTGAAATTTACTGGATAGTTGGTGAGAATGGCTTCATGTTTAGCATACCAGCCATATTTTCACGGAGTATTTCTGTTGCCATGGGAAAAGCAATGGGATTGTCCAGAAATGGGATGGCATACGCCCCGTGTTTAAAAATGGCCATTTCATTGGGAAAATTTGATGGTTGAACGACCACTGGATTTTGGAGTAGCCCATTTTGAGATAAACCCATTTTGCTAAACATATAAAATATAATGTCGAAATAGTTAAGCATACAAGCCATACATGTAGAAAAAACTAGAGCCCTCTTATGTGGGCTTTGTGTAAAAACACGAATATCCACTGGTTAGTCATCATTATCCCTCATATGTTGGTGGGTAGATCCCCCATTTCCAGACCAACGATATATACGCTGTATGTATTGATAAAACATCATTAATAAGGTCGAGATTATGTTGAGATAATTATGTTTATGCTGTCAGCGGATTGAAATATAGGAGGGCTACGAAAAAAATCAGTGTTAATAATATGGATTGTTTGATCTTACAAGATATGTTTACCATGATTTGTTCATGATATTTCTGGTGTTTTCTGGGCAGATGATGCGCTGTCCGAACTGTCCAGATTCCAAAGTGGTCGCTTGCTCGCCTGCATTGCCTCCCGCCCGGGGCAGTGTGGCCGCGCCGACGGCTACGTGCTCGAGGGGGAGGACGGATTTTTGTGGGACAGATATCACTGGGACTTATGGGGTGATAACTTTTGTATAACTTACATAATACCTTTTACATGAATGTATATGTAACTGATATGTGTATATATAATTTATATAATATATATATACATACTTGCTTTTTATATGTGTATATATAACCATTAATTTGTGTAAAGCATACAGGTATATATATATGTAATATATATATATATATGTAATATATATATATATATGTATATACAACATACAGGTATGTGTATATATATATTGATATACATATGTACATATATAACTTGCATGTGAATTATATATAACTAATGTATATGTTATACATAATTTAGCTATTTATCTATGATTTTATATATGTAACTATATGTTTAGCTTGTCACTATATATATATAACTGGCAAATAGTGGAAGAGTGGTATAGCTGGGAAATGGGATATAAATGAGGACTTTCGCCATGAAAATCAGGATATAGTGATGCAACCACGAATATGGGGATACCATGAGGATATAGCTGGTGGCTTGGGATTCTAGAACGGACTTGATTTGATAGCTATTTAAGTTCAAATGGGATTGAATTGAGATATACTCGGGATATCACTAGTAAATGGGGTTGTATATCCAATTTGATCTGGTAGTTGGATTTAGGTGTTTTTTTGTATGTTCAGTCAAAGCCATTGAATTGTGGAGATGTTTGTTGCCAATTGTTCATGGTCAATCCTCATGGATGAATGTCGTTTGGCATTTGATCAGAGGGTGAAACCATCCCAAAGCTAAGTTTCGCTACCCGACTTTGGGGATGCGGTACCCAATAGAAAAATCTGGGCAAATTGGTGGGTTTGTGCAGTATATGATATATGATATAGTAAGTGTATGATATATGATATAGTAAGTGTCCATAAATTTCCTAGATGTTCGAAAAATACTTCCTAGAAATGTAGTGTTCCAGTTGTGCAGAAAAAAGGAACTTCACAAACTCCCTGTGTTCCTACATCCAATTACAGTGGCCCAGCATGTCACCAGGCACCAATGTACCACCAAGCACCACCACCCTCCCAGGAGTTGGCCTTCTACAAGAAGAAGCTGGAGAAGAAGAAGAAGAACTGAGCTGGGTAACATGAAAAAACTGGCTACCACCATGGTTTTTTTCCCTATGTTTACCTTGTGGAAACCCCCAAAAAAGATATGAAAACCTATCTTTTTGTGGCCTGGTTCAACAGCCACATTCTCAGCCGGTCCAAAAGTTGGAGTTCATCAACAAACGCCTCCGGGATGATACCCATGATATCTCCATTGGATGGTGAAAAATATCTGGTTAATAGTGATGGTTTTTATAGTGGTTTTCATAGGGTTTTTAAACCTGGTTCATAGTGGTTAATGATTATCAATGGTGATATATCTGGTTAATAGTGATGGTTTTTATAGTGGTTTTCATAGGGTTTTTGAACCAACAACAATGGGAATATGATGGTTATGATACTGGTTGGTGGTGACTGGAACATGGCTGGATTATGACTTTCCATATATTGGGAATTTCATCATCCCAACTGACGAACTCCATCATTTTTCAGAGGGGTAGGTATACCACCAACCAGGATATCTTCATTGTATCATCAGCTCTGGATACGGTCACTTCCCGGCCGATCTCATTCAAAATCGATGTTGCTACTATGAAATCATGACAAAAGACCTTAAATCATACCCGTTGGGCAGTCCGGGCTGAGATCTAGGGGCTCCAGCCCCTGGGGTGCATTGCTATTTTTGTAGTTTTTTGAGTAAATTTGAAGGTTTGGCCCTAGATTTTATCTGCATACATGCTAGATTTTATCTCGATCCTATGTGTGAGATAAATTCCAAAGGGCCTGACCCCCCTATGTCCCCTCAAGGGTACTCGCTTCCAAAGAGGGACCCAAGGGGGGTCCAGCCCTTGGATTTTATCTCATTCCAATTTCAGGTCAAACCTGTTGATTTTATCTTTGGAAAGTTGGGCCTTTGAATTTTATTTGAGGGGCCTGACCTTTGATCATTTTGGAACGTCCAAAATGCTCCAAAGTATTGGTTCCCTTGTCCAATTTGAGTGTTAGCAAAAATCTTTGGTTTACGAATGCTAGACTTGGGCCCCTAGATTTTATCCATTCAGAAATGCTCAGAAGGAGTATGGGAGGGTCAGGCCCCTCTGGAAAACAGCCACTGGGGTCTACTATATATTTCAGGGGCTGGACCTCCCCTGGGTCCACCGAACGGGTATTTAAATCCGTCGTGGGATTTATCATCTCTCATAGACATAGATGCCTACTGATGCAATAAATCGGCAAATATGCCCATGTTTGTTGGCTTGACTCGCATATATGTTGCAAAATATCCAGATGACCAGCACAAAACAGCCAGGCATTGGAAAATATTCATGTTATACTAAGAAATGCGTTGATAAATGGATAGAAATCGAGGATTTTCGCAGTAACATCTTTGATTCCCTACACTCAGAGGGGAATATCATATTGGAATGTAATGGGAATATCCTATATATGTATATATATAATGAGTATATTAACCACATAATCTGGTGAACCCAATCGTAGAACCATCCAGAATGTCACCAGATTTTTTTCGTGACATTCAAAGTTGAAGGTTTTTCTGGCAGCCTGGCACTTTTTTTTTGGCAATCTCTACATATGGGGATGGGTCAAAACCCTGGTACCTAGTGAACCCCAAGTCATAGCTGGGATTTATGGATGTGAATAACCCACTAAAAATGGTATTAATAATAGGTATTGACCCATACCCATATATATATATAATATGGAAACTCAATGATCATTACTATTTGCAGCAGTAAAACTGCCATTTTTGGGCCATACCCATATCTTTACCACATTCCTCTGGGTTTTTCCATTCCTCTGGGGCTGCACACGGCTGCAGCGCTTGGACCCCCAGGCACGACCGCACGAGGACGAGGCTGAAAAAGATCGATGCCCGCGGACTGTCCCTGTGATTTGATGATGGGAATGGCTGGAGGACTTGGTGAAATGGCTGGTAATTCAATGGACTTTTTATCCATTTAAAATGATCATGTTTTATATGGTTCCCATATGGTTCCCATATGGTTCCCATATGGTTCCCATTAGATATAGATGATATACCCCAGAACATATCCCTACACAAAAACGCCAAATGCGGGACGCTGCTGACGCTGCTTGCTGCGTCACGTGTTTCGCCGTCAGAGGGGGCAACTTATGGATCCAGCAAAATGCTGCACCAGGGCAACCATGAAGATCTAAGGAAAGTGCGTGAGATCATATCTGGTTGATCTGGTTGGTGGTTTGGAACATGGCTTTTATTTTTTCCATATATTGGGAATTTCATCATCCCAACGGACTTTCATATTTTTCAGACGGGTTGAAACCACCAACCGGTGAAAATCTGCATAGTCTACATGAAAATGTGCGTAGTGATTTTTTGTAAGTTTACTTCTAGAAAACAGAATATCATCTGAACAACACACACAAGAATCCATTAGATTCATGACCTTCCATCATCACATTCAAAAATCTTCCAAAAAAAGTTGAGATTTGATGACTTAGAACTTTGACAACTTCAAAATCATCATCACTAATCATCATCATCATCATCAAAATCTTCCATCTTCCATCATCACTAAGCTGACTCAGCTCACCTTTGACATCTCCCCGTTGTGACCGTGTCGTTGTGACCATCGCCATGTCGATGTCCCCCCCCAGCAGCCCGGGCTTTCGCTCGGAGTTCCGGCAGCTTCGGGCAGCGCTTCTGCAGCTGCGGGAGGTAACACCGGGCGGTTTCCGGTGTTACCTGGATATCCTTGGATGACCATAGGGCACTGAACCGGACAAAATGGGGATTGATGATGATTGCTGAGGATTCTTTATTGGTATGTTTTTTTTGATGTGCTTTTTAATTGGGATGTTTCAAATGGGGTGATTCTTTATTGGGATGTGTTTTGTTGAATGGAGATAACCACCAAATCTGGATGATTACAATGATTATCAAATTTAAGAAGATGGGGGATTTGTATACCTATCAAAATGAGTCAAAGTGGGGATTGAAAGCAACAACCAGCATATAGTGGTGATTGGCTTCTCTTAGCAAATGTATAAATGTAATGTGTAAATGATATGACAACCTCAAATCTGTTTGCTAGTTATCAAATGTCTCTTACACTCTGATAAGTTAGAGATTTTATGTGCATGTGGTATATCTGATATGATTTATCACAAATGTAAGCTAAGATATGTATTTATTATGTATATATATATATATATGTATGTATAATTGCAATGATAATAGTGTAGGATATGGTCACATATGAAAGTAGTCATAGATATGTTTTGCGAGTGAACCAATCAATCTTCCGCCTCAGGGTCAGCACGTACGGCTTGGCCACGAGCCGGCCCTTGTGAGGAACGTCACGTATATGCATATACACGTCCTATGCACATGTACAAAATGTTGTATGATAAATGCTTACGTACATATATAATTTATAAAACTATAGGGGGGGTTGCCCAAAATGGGGGTTACCCCCCAAAAAACATTCATGTTTTTTGTATTTTCCATTAAATAACCTGTCCAGCTATTGGGGTACCCCCATCTCCATCCCACTACGCAGGAGCATTGTGCGCTGTTGGATTGTCTCGTGGACCTGCGCTTGTTGCGCCCGGAGACTTTCTCCGCATCGATGCACAGGTGGGGTAGATATGGCATCTGTGAGGAGGATGTTCGAAACCATGGATTTGTTTAGATACGGTATGTTGACGTGTTGGTTCTATTTTTTCATGGCCAGTGTGTTTCAGAGTGCCGCAAAATTCAACATGGAACAACATAAAGAGCATTTGGAAGATGATTTCCGCACTTGGGACATGACCATTTTTTGACTTTCATCTTGAACTTAGTCATTTCGTAAGACTAGCAGCTGACTGGGAATTTATCGAGGGCCGTCTCCCAACCTTGACGCGCTTCATGCTGTGCTTGACATGATCAACGAACTATTTGTTTCAAATCGGTGCCAAAACATGTAAAACATCATACACATATACTCTGTTATTTCTATTTGAATATTCATTGTGAAAATGCTTACTAAATGTACCCTCTGGTCATTTAACATAGTGAAATCCATGGCCCGTTGAGTTCCATGATTTACCATGGATTTACCCCTTAAAACCAGTGACGGAACCGTGAAATCCATGGCCTTTTCTGTTTGGTTCCAGGCGACGCTTCGAGGCTGCGTTGAAGTCGTCTCCACAGAGCTTCGAGAAGAACTTGTTGGATGTGTTGGAGGCCCATGGTAAACTCACATAGCTATGGAAAATCACCATTTTTCATGGGAAAATCCACTTTCAATGGTCATTTTCAATAGCTATGTGAGACCATAGAAATTGTTTGACGTTTTCCAGTTGGGGTACTTGGTGGCTCATCCCACGGCTCGTAAGTGGGTTAGTTCACCCCAGTGATTGAAGTGGATGAACCCTACAAAAATCCCATGTAAATCACTGGGGTTATAACCCATTTACGATTCATGGGATGAGCCACCAAGCAGGGATTGGTTTACCCTCTGGTAAACTCACAGTTTGCTATGGAAAATCACCATTTTTCATGGGAAAATCCACTATTTCTATGGTCATTTTCAATAGCTATGTTAAATTACCAGAGGGTAAGCAATACCTCTGGTAATCTGTCACAGTTTGCGAACTGGAACACCATTTGAAAATAAAGAGCAACCATAAATGGCCATGTTCAATACCAAACTCTTGATTGACCAGAGGGTAAACATGGATATTGTTGGGATTTATCATGATTTATAATATATATATATATATATATATGTGTAATATTATATATGTAATATTATATATATATAATATTATATATATAATATTATATATATGTAATATTATATATATATGTAATATTATATATATATGTGTAATAATATATATATGTAATATTATATATATACATATATGTGTGTAATATTATATATATATATGTAATATTATATATATATATTAT